>CEQL01042792.1_pt1 | contig 14657 bp, 14 predicted proteins | sample 356281 | NCBI WGS metagenome assembly CEQL01 (sample SAMEA2621203, study PRJEB7988) | marine metagenome | biome: marine biome (ENVO:00000447); feature: surface water layer (ENVO:00002042); material: "saline water (ENVO:00002010), including plankton (ENVO:xxxxxxxx)" | depth 5 m
TTATTATTATATTAATTTCTAGTATAAGCTTAATAAGAATAAATGAAAAATAAGTCTAAAAAATTATTATATTTGATACTTATAAACATATTCATTATGTCAGCTGTAATAAGTCAAGAAATTAAATTTGAAGCGAATTTTATAGAATTAATTGATGAAGATAAAAGAATAATAGCAAAAAAAAATATAAAAATATTTAGTGAAAAAGAAACAATCTATGCAGATGAAATGGATTATGACAAATTAAAACAAATTATTAAAGCTAAAGGAAATATACGTATTGAGAATTTAGAGGAAAATATTGAAATTTTTGGTGATGAATTAATCTATTTTATAAATGATGAAAAAATTATTTTAAATAAAGATGTAAAAATTGATTTTGAAGAAAAATTATTATTTAACACAAAAAAAGTTGTATATGATAAAAGAAAAAAGCAAATTATAGTTGACAATTTTTCCACCTTTAAAGATTACTTCGGAAATAAGATTTCCTCTAAAAAATCAAAATTTTTGTTAAACGAAAAATTATTAAAAATAAATTCAGTTGAAATGACTGATCAATTAAAAAATAAATATTATTTTCAAAATGCGATTATAAACTTTAAAAATAATGAGATGATAGGTGATGATATTAAAATTGATTTTTCTAAAACTAGTTTTGGTAATTTAGAGAATGACCCTAGATTAAGGGGTAACTATTTGTATAGTGACAGTAATCAATCACAAATTAAAAAAGGAGTTTTTACAACATGTAAAAAAAGGAATGATAGCTGTCCTCCCTGGCAATTCAAGGCTCAAGAAATTAAACATGATAAATCTAAAAAAACTATCTATTATAAGAATGCATGGTTAGAAATTTACGATAAGCCTATAATTTATTTTCCAAGATTTTTTCATCCTGACCCAACAGTGAAAAGACAGTCAGGTTTTTTAATGCCAAGTTTTGAAAGTTCTAGTTCATTAGGAGACTCTTTGTCTATTCCATACTTTAAAGTAATTTCTGAAAGTAAAGATTTTACTTTAACACCTAAAATCTATAGCAAAAATGAAAGTTTGTTCCAAAATGAATATAGACAAGAAAACAAAAATTCTTCTCACATCACTGATTTAAGTATTAAAAGAGGAAATAAAGATTCTAAATCTCATTTTTTTTCAAATACTTTCGCTAAATTAGACCTATCTTATTTTGAAAGTAGCGAATTAGAAATTAATATTGAAACAACGTCTAATGACAACTATTTAAAGTCTCATAAAATTGAATCTGATATTACAAGTAACAATTCATTATTAAATTCTTTTTTAATGCTCAGAGGAAATAGTCAAGATTTTTATCTTGAGGCAAAAGTTGAATCCTATGAGGATTTAACAAAAGAAAAGTCAAGTGATAAATATCAATATTTATTACCTAGTTTTGAAATATCTAAAAATTTTAAAAATAATTTAAGTCTATTATCAAATGGGTATCAAAAAAATTACAATACCAATATATATGAGAAAGTATTAATTAATGATTTGAAATACACATCAGTGCCAAAAGTAAAATCTAATGGTTTTGTTAATAAATTTAGTTTGTTATTAAAAAATGTAACAACTGAAAGTGATAATTCTGTAGAGTATACTAATAATTTTAGGTCACAAAACTTTGGTTCTTTTTTATATGACATTTCATATCCAATGAAAAAAGAGTCTGACAAATTTGATAGTTTTCTAACGAGTAAAGCAACTTTTATGTACAGTCCAAATAAAAATAAGAATATTAGAAACTTAGATAGGAAAATAGATTTAAAAAACATATTTACACAAAATAGGTTAGGATTAAACGACAGTGTTGAAGGTGGTCAATCACTAACTTTAGGTGGTGAGTATAAAATAACTGACAAAAAGAATAACAGTATTTTGACCGCAGGACTTGCCTCTGTCCTAAGAGATAGAAATGAGTCAAAGTTACCAACAAGTTCAACAATTAACAACGAAAGCTCAGATATAGTTGGTTCATTTAATTTTATACCTAACGATAATTTTAGCTTTGATTATAACTTTTCTGTAGATAATGATTTTAGCTCAACTAATTACAACTTAGTTAAGGCTAATTTAACAATTAATAAATTTGTTACTACATTTGAATTTTTACAAGAAGATGACGAAATCGGAACTGAAAATCATTACTCAAATGAGATGAAATTTATTTTTAATGACTCTAACTCTTTGAAATATAGAACGAGGAGGAATAAAAAAACAGATCTAACAGAATACTACAACTTAATTTACGAGTATAAGAATGATTGTCTGACAGCTGCAATAAGGTACAATAAAGACTATTATTCAGATAAAGATTTGAAACCAAATGAGGAAATATTCTTCTCAATATCTATTTTACCATTTTCATCAGTGAATTCTCCGAGTAAACGAAAATGAGTAAAAAAATTTTAGTACTAATTTTTTCTTTTTTTTTATTGTTTGCAATCAAGATATCAAATGCTGAAATATTTATTAAGGCTAAAGTAAATAATCAAATAATTACAAACATAGACATTAAAAATGAAAAAAATTATTTATTAGCTTTAAATCCTAATTTAAGAAATTTACCTGAAGAAAATGTTAATCGTTATGCTATTGACTCGGCTATCAATGAAAAAGTAAAAAAAATTGAAATTGAAAAAAGATATGAAATTTTAGAAAATGATAATGTTATAAAAAAAATTATAACAGATCTGTATTCTGATATAGGGATATCAAATGTTGAAGATTTTATAGTATACTTAACAAGTTATAACATTAACTTAGATATGGTAAAAAAAAAAATAGCAATTGAGGTTGCTTGGAATGACTATATTGTTCAAAAATTTAATAACTCAATTTTGGTAGATGAGGACAAAATTAGAAATAAGATTAGTCAACTTAGTAAAAAATCTTCTGTAGAAAATATTCTATTATCTGAGATTATATTTACTTTAAATGAAAATGAAAATCTTAATAATAAATTAAATTTAATAAAAGAAAGTATTGAAAAAATAGGATTTAACGAAACTGCAAAAATCTACAGTGTTTCGGAAAGTAAAAAAAATGGTGGTAAAATAGGTTGGGTATATAAGTCCCAACTTTCAAAAAAAATTTCTGAAGAAATTGAAAAAATTGACGTCGGAGAATTCTCTGATCCAATTACAGTTCCTGGAGGCTTTATTTTAATAAAATTGAACGATAAAAAAAATGAATTAATAGAAATAAATGAAGAGGAGCAATTACAAAAGGCTATAAATTTTGAAAAAAATAGACAGCTAACTATGTACTCAACACTACACTATAAAAGAATTTTTAATAAATCTGTAATAAATGAATTTTAATCCAATTATTATTGTTAGTGGCGAACCTCAAAGTGTGTTTATTGAAATACTGCTTAAATCTTTAAAGAAGTTAAATGTTAATATTATTTTAATTTCCTCAAAAGATTTATTAAAAAAAAATATTAAAAGATTTAATCTAAATGTAAAAATAAATGAATTAAATAATGATTATTCAAATTTTAAAAAAAAAGATATTAACTTGATAAATATAAATTATAATAAATTTTCTTTTACAAAAAAAAAAATTTCAACCGAATCTAATAAATTTATTAAACTCTCATTTAATAAAGCTTTAGAAATAATAAAAAAAAAAAGATGTTTAGGATTAATTAATGGTCCAATTTCTAAAACGACTTTTTTAAAAGGGAAATACAATGGTGTCACGGAATTTTTAGCGAAAAAAACTGGTGCTAAAGACCCTGTAATGTTAATCTATAATAAGAAATTGGCTGTAAGCCCACTAACAACACATATACCAATTTCCAAAGTTTCTAAAAAAATCAAAAAAGACGAGATAATAAATAAAATTAAAAAAATCAATTTTTTTTACAAAACTTTCTTAAAAATAAATCCCAGAATTGCTATTACTGGATTAAATCCACATTGTGAAAGTTTTGATACAGAAAATAAAGAAAAAAATGAAATTATTCCTGCAATTCGTTACTTAAAAAAAAATAAAATTAATATTAAAGGTCCATATGCAGCGGACACTATTTTTCTTCGAGAAAATATAAGAAAATTTGATGTGATATTTGGCATGTATCACGATCAGGTTCTTGGACCCATGAAAACTTTATTCGGTTTTGACGCAATTAATATTACATTAGGTCTACCGTTTATAAGAGTTTCTCCTGATCATGGTCCTAACATTCAAATGTTGGGTAAAAATATATCAAATCCAAAAAGTTTTATTGAATCTGTACGTTTTTTGAAAAAAAATGCAGTTTAGACCTAAAAAAAGTTTAGGCCAGAATTTTCTTAATGATAAAAATATTTTAAAAAATATTGTAAATGTTGGTAAGATTACTAAAAAAGACAAAATATTAGAAATAGGACCTGGTACGGGTAACCTAACAGAATTTATTATTAAATCACAACCAAAAAATATTATTGTAGTTGAAAAAGATATTGAGCTTGCCAGAGTTTTAAAAAAAAAATTTAAGGATCAAATAAATATAATCCATGATGATATACTTAATCTTTCAGAAAATTATTATAAGGACAACTATATAATATACGGGAATCTGCCCTATAATATATCAACAAGAATACTTGCAAATTTTTGTCTAAATAAAAACATAAAAATTAAGAAATTAATTCTTATGTTCCAAAAAGAAGTTGCTGATAGAATAATTGCAAAAGTTAATACTAAAAATTATAGTCGTATAACAATTTTAGCTAATTGGAAATTTGATATTAAAAAGATATTTGATATAAGCCCTGAGTGCTTTTTCCCTAAACCGAAAATTAAAAGCACTTTACTTGAGTTTGTGCCTAAAAAAAAAATAATTGATATTAGGCATCCTAAAAATCTTGAAAATATTACAAAAATTTTTTTTAATCAAAAAAGAAAGATGATAAAGAGAAGTCTTATGAATTTATTCGATAATTTTAATGATGTTTCAAAGAAGGTTAATATTAAATTAACAGACAGGCCACAGAATATATCGATCAAAAAATTTTTACTAATTGTAAAAGAATATGAGAATAAATTATATTAATTTTTTGATGTGATTTTCTATTGCAATCTTATCATAATTAATTTTTTTGTTATTTAATTCTTCATCTAAAATATTTGAAATCTTGGTATAACATTCATTTAGCTCATCGTTTACGACTACATAATCATAATTTTTCCAGTGCAATATATCTTTATCAAATTGTTTCATTCTCTGTTCAACTATTAATTTATCTTTCATATCTCTATTAGACAACCTTTCATATAAAACTTTTTTGCTTGGAGGCAAAATAAATATTGTTATCAGTTTATAACTTAATTTTCTGTTGATAATTTGGTCAGTCCCCTGCCAATCGATATCGAATATAACATTTTTTCCTTCATCTAAATTACTTATAATATTTTTTTTTGAAGTTCCGTAATAATTATTAAAAACTTTTGCATACTCTAAAAACATATTATCGTTGATTAATTTTTGAAATTTATTTTTGCTAACAAAAAAATAATCAATTCCATCAATTTCATTAAATCTTGGTGTTCTAGTAGTATGAGAAACTGATATAAGAATATTTTTATTTTTTGAAATTAGCTTAACTAAAGTAGTCTTGCCAGCACCAGAAGGGGATGAAAGTACTATCATCGCTCCCCTTTTTTTTAAGGACATCTATAATTAATTACTTTTACTCTCTATAAATTTAATAGCATCGCCAACTGTAAGAATTTTTTCTGCTTCACTATCTGAAATTTCAGAACCAAATTCTTCCTCAAAAGCCATTACTAGTTCAACTGTATCTAGACTGTCAGCACCAAGATCATCTATAAAACTTGCTTCATCTGTAACCTTTCCTTCATCTATACCTAAGTGATCTGCTACTATTTTTTTTACTTTACTCGAAATATCTTCTGACATAATGAATCCTTTGTTTGATTTTTTCTTAATAAATAAATTAGAAGTTTTGTCAACCTAAATACATACCCCCATTAACATGTATTGTTTCTCCTGTTATATAATTAGCCAAATCTGATGATAAAAATGCAGCAACATTAGCAACATCGACTGGTGATCCAAGTCGATTTGATGGTATTTTAGAAATAATTAATTCCTTAAATTTTGGATCAATTTTATCTGTCATTTGAGTTTCAATGAATCCTGGAGAAATACAATTTATATTTATATTTTTTTTTGCATACTCCAATGCAAGACTTTTTGAAAAACCAATTATACCTGACTTAGATGCTGCATAATTTGATTGGCCTATATTGCCTGTATGTCCTACTACTGATGTGATATTTATAATCTTTCCGTACTTATTTTTTATCATTTTTTTCAAAGAAAATTTACATAGTAAAAAAGTAGATGTTAAGTTTATATTTATCACATCGTTCCATTCTTTTTGTGACATTCTTAGTGACAAATTATCTCTGTTTATGCCAGCATTATTTACAAGTATATCCGGACCACCGTCTAAAATTTTAGTTGAACTTTCTATAAATTTTTCAATTTCATCATGTTTTGAAATGTCAAATTTATTTGTTGAAATGTTATCATATTTATCTTTTAAAATTTTTAATTTTTCCTCATTTGTTCCTGTTGCAAGTACCCTGGACTCATTTTGAATAAAGCATTTTATCAATGCATCCCCAATACCTCCAGTTGCACCAGTAACAATTATTTTTTTATTTTTTAAATCAAACATGTGAATTTAAGCTTTTAATATCTTCCTCGCTATTAAGAGATTTGAAATTTGCATTTTTATTTATTCTTTTTATTAGACCAGATAACACTTTTCCTGGGCCTATTTCTATAAAATTTTTAGTCCCTTCATTTATCATAAACTCTATACTTTCTAACCATCTAACTTTGCCCTCAATTTGAGAAACTAATAAATTTTTAATCTCTTTTTCAGAAATTGTGGGTTTTGCAGTAAAATTAGAAATTAATGGATTTTTGATATTCTTAAGATTAAGACACATGATCTTTTCTCTCATATTTTCTGTAGCTTTTTTCATGAGCTTGCAATGAAAAGGTGCGCTTACACTAAGTTTAATATTTTTAATTTTTAATTTATCTAATTCTTCAGAAAATAAATTAATATTATTTTTTAGACCACTTACAACTACTTGTTGGGGTGAATTTTCGTTAGCAATGTAACAACTATGATTATTTTTTTTTATTATCTCTTCAATTACTTTAATATTACTGCCCAATACGGCCAACATACCACCTTCTTTAGCAGGTACGGCATCTTGCATAGATTTACCCCTTTTTTTTAAAATTTTAATTGTCTCCTCAAAACTTAATGCACCAAAACAACATAAAGCAGAATATTCTCCTAAAGAATGCCCTGCAATAAATTGTGTTTTATCGAAATTAAAACCAAATTCTTTTTGAGCAACATTAAAAATTGCGTAACTTGTTAAAAATATTGCTGGCTGTGTATTTTCTGTTAAATTTAAATTTTCTTCTGGACCTTCAAAAATAATTTTCGAGATTGGAAATTCAAGAATATTATCGGCATCTTTAAAAATTTTTTTTACTATTTCATATTTATCAAAAAATTCTTTAGCCATGCCTATTTTTTGAGATCCTTGGCCTGGAAAAACTACAGAAAACATTTATTTTTTTTAATATATTAACACTTGTATTAGAACTATTATAATAGTATATCAATTTTTTTAAAATATATTTTATAATGATTAATTACGAACACACTATTATTGCTAAACAAGATACTTCAGTATCTCAAATTAAACAAATTAAAGATAAATATTCAGAAATCATCTTAAAAAATAAAGGTAATATCGTTCAGACGCAAGATTGGGGATTAATGAACTTATCTTATCTTATAAAAAAAAATAAAAAAGGTAACTACATTCATTTTAAAATTGAAGGCAATGGATCATTAATCAAGGAGCTTGAAAAAAGTGAAAGATTGGACAAAAACTTATTAAGATTTTTAACAGTTAGGGTTAAAAAATTTGATTTAAAAACAAATTATTTTTTGAAAGAAGAAAATTTAAATGAAAAATAAGAAAAATAATTTAAAAAAAAATAAATCAAATAATTTTTCAAAATTGAGTATTTTTCAACCTAACAAATATAAATATAAAAAAACATGTCCTTTATCATCTAAAGGGGCCCCTGTGGTTGATTATAAAAATATAAAATTACTAAAAAGATATGTATCAGAAAATGGTAAAATTTTACCATCAAGAATAACAAATATTTCTCAAAAAAAACAAAGAGAATTATCTGTATCCATCAAAAGAGCAAGAAATTTAGCATTGATCTAAAATGAAGGTAATATTGTTAGAAAATCTAAAACAAATAGGAACTATAGGTGAAATTATTAATGTTAAAAGGGGCTTTGCAAGAAATTATTTGATAGCTAATCAAAAGGCGCTTTACGCATCTAAAGAAAACGTAAAAAAAGTAGAAAAAATAAAAACAGAGCTAGGTAAGAAGGATTTAGAAAAAAAAAAATATGCAAAACAACTATTAGAAAAAATTAATAATAAAATTTTTTTAGTAAAAAAACTTATTACAGAAAACAATGATCTTTATGGATCAATTAAACCAACAGAGATATCCAAACTTGTATATGAAAATGAAAATATTGAAATTAAACCGTCTTTAATACAACCTTTAAAAGAAATAAAATCTTTAGGTACCTTTAAAGTAAAAATAGACTTGCATTCAGAGGTACAAGCTGAAATTAAAATTAAAGTAGATCCTTTAGAACAAGGAAATTAAATTATACATTTTTTTCCCCAGAGATTTAAATCATAATTATATTTGTTTTTTTAATTTAATAATAAATGTATGATTATTTGTGAATAAAAACCTAACTCTAGTAACAAGTGACATTAATCAATTGCCTAATAATATTGAGGCTGAGCAAGCAGTAATTGGATCTATTCTTACCTCAAATGAAATATTCGATGATGTAAGTGCAATATTAAAAGAGGAAAATTTTTACGACCCTTTGCATCAAAAAATTTACTCTGCAATAACTAATCTTATTTTTAGAGGGATGTTAGCAAATCCTATTACACTCAAAAGTTATTTTGAAAATGAAAAAGATGAATTAAACGTTCCAGAGTATTTAATTAAAATTACTAAATTCTCTACTTCCTCTAGACAATCTATCGAATATTCAAAAATAATCTTTGATATGTTTATCAGAAGACAATTAATCAAAATTTCTGAAAATATTATTGATAACGCAAAAATGAATGATCTTAATATAAGTGGAAGCAAGATAATAGAAGACTCAGAAAAGGTTCTTTATGATCTGGCAGAAAATGGATCCTCAAACTCTACTTTGATAAAATTTGACATGGCGGTTAAGCAAACCGTTAATATGGCATCAAATGCATTTAAAAATGAGGATGGCATAGTTGGTGTGCCGACAGGATTAAAAGATTTGGATAATAGATTGGGTGGTTTGCATAAATCAGATTTAGTTATTATTGCAGGAAGACCGTCTATGGGTAAAACCGCACTTGCAACAAATATTGCTTTTCATGCAGCAAAAAAAATTCAAGAATCTGAAAAAGAAAAAGGATCTGTTGCTTTTTTTTCTTTAGAAATGTCGTCAGAACAACTTTCAACGAGAATATTAGCAGAGCAATCTCGAATAAAATCAAATGATATAAGACGGGGAAAGATTTCCGAGGAACAGTTAGAACAATTTATTGAAACCTCAAAAAATATTTCAGAGCTGCCTATGTATATAGATGAAACGCCTGCAATAAGTGTTGCTGCTTTATCTAATCGAGCCAGACGAATACAAAGACTTTATGGTTTGGATTTGATCGTTATTGATTATATACAGTTAATGAGAGCAAACTTAGCTTTAAAAGAAGGTAGGGTACAAGAAATATCTGAAATTACGCAGGGACTTAAAGCATTAGCAAAAGAGCTGTCAGTACCAGTGCTGGCTTTATCACAATTATCTAGAGCTGTGGAGCAGAGAGATGATAAAAAACCCTTGCTTTCAGATTTGAGAGAATCTGGTTCAATTGAACAAGATGCAGATGTAGTTATGTTTGTCTATAGAGAATCTTACTACTTAAAAGCTAAAGAGCCCAGACCTGCGACTGTAGAACATGCAGAATGGCAAGCTAAAATGAATGAAGTATCCCACCTTGCAGAATTAATCATTAGCAAACAAAGGCATGGCCCGACAGGAAATGTAATGTTAGAATTTGAGGAAATGTTCACTAAATTTAAAGATGCTGTAAATAATTAATATAAAATAGTATATTAGCTTCTTAATGATTTCTTCAATTTATAAAAGTTTTATACTTAATAAGCCAAAACTAGTCCTATTATTAATAATAATTACAGCTTTAATATTTGGATATAAATCCAAAGATTTTAGATTAGATGCGTCCTCAGAAACTTTATTGATTGAGGGAGACCCAGATCTAAAGTATTTACAAGAAATTAATGAAAAATTTGGAGCGAAGGAATTTTTAGTTTTAACTATAACACCAAAAGAAAAAATAACTTCTGAAAATACTATTAATAATATCCTGAGTCTAAAATACAAAATTCAGAGCCTAGATTGGGTTCACAATACAGTAACTATTCTTGATATTCCTTTACTTGATAGTTCTGATGAGCCTTTAATGGATAGAATAAAAAATTTTAGAACACTTAAGGATGACAATGTTGACAAGGAAAGGGGTTTTAGTGAAATTTTGAATAGCCCAGTTTTCAGAAATTTCGTTATTAGCGAGGACTCTAAGACAACAGGAGTTATAGTAAATATAAAACAAAAGGAAAAACCTCAATTTACCTCTTTTAAGAATAAGCAAGAAATAGAAAAATATAAAGACTCTTTAAAAAAAGAAAGACACGAAAATATAATTGAAATCAGAGAAATTATAAAATCTTTTGAAAGTATTGGAAAAATTCATTTAGGTGGCATACCTATGATTGCTGATGACATGATGACTTTTATTAAGAAAGACATAATTGTTTTTGGTCTTGGTGTGTTTTTATTTATTATACTGACTTTATGGTATGTTTTTAGAAAATTAATCTGGATAATAATTCCTATAAGCAGTTGTTTTTTTTCAGTTCTAATAATGATGGGCTTTCTAGGTATAATGAATTGGAAAGTAACAGTTATATCATCAAATTTTATAGCTTTAATGTTGATTTTGACAATGGCTATGAACATTCATATGAGCACAAGGTTTTTACAACTACGAAAAAAATTTCCTGACCTCTCTTTATTGGAAATTATTACATTAACTACAAAAAAAATGGTTTGGCCAATTATATACACAGTTCTTACTACAATGTGTGCGTTTATGTCTTTAATATTTAGTGGTATAAAACCAATTATTGATTTTGGTCTAATGATGTCATTTGGACTATTTACATCATTTATTGTTACATTTACACTTCTTCCAACATTATTAAATTTATTTGAATACAAAGATGTTGTGATTAAAGATAAATCTTTTTCACCATTTACTAGCTTACTCTCAAATTTTTCAATAAATAATGGAAAAATAATCATATTAGCATCAATTATATTAATTATGTTGAGCCTTTATGGTATTTCAAAATTAAAAGTTGAAAATAGTTTTATAAATTATTTTAGTAAAGATACTGAAATTTATAAAGGTATGAAATTAATAGATGAAAAGCTAGGTGGAACTACTCCACTAAATATAATACTTAAATTTGATAATGATGAAGACAAAACAATCAGTGAAGAAGAGGATCAGTTTGATGACTGGGATGAAGAAAGTGATGAAACAGAGCAAGGCAAATATTGGTTTACTAAAGATAAAATTGATAGAATAAAAAATGTTCATATATATTTAGAAAACTTAGATTATGTGGGTAAAGTTTTATCTTTCTACTCAATTATTGAAATAGCAACCAAACTTAATAATAACAAGGAGCTTGGTACTTTAGAGATGGGTGTACTGTATAGTAAACTTCCAGAAACTATAAAAAAAGAAATTGTTGATCCATATATATCTGTCAAAAATAATGAGGCTAGAATAAATTTAAGAATAAAAGATTCATCTGAAAATTTAAGAAGAAATCAGCTAATAGAAAAAATTAATTCAGAACTTAAAAGCGAGATTGGCTTAAATGAAAAAAATTTCAAGCTAGGAGGTGTTTTGATACTATTTAATAATTTGTTGCAAAGTTTGTTTAAATCCCAAATTTTAACACTTGGTTTAGTCATGATTGGTATTTTTTTAATGTTTTTAATTTTATTTAGAAATGTAAAAATTTCTCTAATAGGAGTTATACCTAATTTTATAGCTGCTTTTGCAATTTTAGGTTTGATTGGATTATTAAATATTCCATTAGATATGATGACTATAACTATTGCCGCAATAACAATTGGTATCGCGGTTGATAATAGCATCCATTATATTTATCGATTTATTGAAGAATACAAAATTAATAATAGTTACAATGAAGTTATTGGGACTTGCCATTCTTCAGTTGGAATAGCAATATTAAATACATCTATAACTATAGTTTTTGGATTTTCTATACTTGTTTTGTCTAATTTTATTCCAACTATTTATTTTGGAATTTTTACAGGTATTGCCATGTTATTAGCAATGTTGCTTGTTTTAACTTTGCTACCGAGTCTTATTATTTGGATTAAACCATTTGGCGTTAAAAAAAATGCCTGAGCAATTGGTAGAAATACTTAATAAAATTTTAATTTTTGATCTAACTTTTATAGTGATAACCATCTTATCTCTAATTAAATGTACTTCAAAAGGTTTTGTATTAAGTCTATTATCTGCAGGTAAATGGTTATTAGCATACGTCATAACTCTTTTTATTTTTCCTAAGGTTAAACCTTACGTAAATGATATAATTGATAACGAATATGTTCTTGATGTTATCTTGGGAATATCAATTTTTGTTATAATGATTTTTTTGATTTTGTTGGTAAATAAAGGAATCAGTAGGGCGGTAAGCTACTCTGGTATAGGAACTTTAGACAAAATATTTGGCTTTTTTTTCGGTTTCTTCAGGGCTTATATAATTTCAGTATGTATTTTTGCTACTATAAACATTATATACAGTCATAAAAAATGGCCAATTGATCTTGACCATTCTTATAGCTTTCCATATGTTCTTAAAGGAAGTAATTATTTAATTAAAGAATTTCCAAATGAAAAAGATTATCAAAACACTAAAGAAAAAGTTCAAGAATTATAGTCCAAAAATCAAAGAGGAATGCGGTGTATTTGGGATTAGTAATAGTGAAGATGCATCAACACTGACTGCGCTTGGATTACATGCTTTGCAGCATAGAGGGCAAGAAGGTTGTGGAATAGTCTCATTTGATGGTAAAAAATACCATTCAGAAAAAAGATTTGGCTTAGTTGGAGATAGTTTTAATAAAGAAAAGGTTCTAAAGTCATTACCTGGAAAATATGCAATTGGCCATAATAGATATAGCACTACAGGAGGTACTACTTTAAGAAATATCCAACCTTTTTTTGCAGATACTAACACTGGTGGGATAGGAGTTTCACATAATGGCAATTTGACTAATGCGATTACTTTAAGAAAAAAATTAGTAGAGGATGGTGCTATTTTTTATACAACATCTGACACAGAAACAATTGTACAGTTAATTGCAAGATCTAAAAGAGTGAAAACTATAGACAAAATTGTAGATGCATTATTTCAAATTCAGGGTGGGTATGCTCTAGTAATGTTAACTCAAAATACTTTGATTGGAGTAAGAGATCCTTATGGAATAAGACCACTTGTTATTGGAAAAATAAATAATTCTTACGTTTTCGCATCGGAAACATGTGCTCTAGATATAATTGGTGCTAAATATATTAGAGATGTTGAAAATGGCGAGATTGTATCTATACAAAATGATGAGTTGATAAGTATAAAACCTTTTCCGGAAAAAAAAATTAGGCCTTGTGTATTTGAATATATTTATTTTTCAAGACCAGACAGCTTATTAAATGGTAAATGTGCTTATGAATATAGAAAAAATTTTGGAGCAGAGCTTGCAAAAGAAAATAATTTAAAAGCAGATTTAGTAGTGCCGGTGCCAGACTCTGGTAATGCTGCAGCAATAGGTTTTAGTCAATTAACAAATATACCTTTTGACCTAGGTTTAATAAGAAACCATTATGTTGGTAGAACTTTTATAGAGCCTGCACAAAAAATTAGAAGCTTAGGGGTTAAACTAAAGCTTAATGCGAATAAAACTACTATTAAGAATAAGATAATTATTTTAGTCGATGACTCTCTTGTTAGAGGAACAACATCGCATAAAATTGTTAAAATGTTATACGATGCGGGCGCTAAAGAAGTGCATGTAATGATAGCTTGCCCTGAAATTAAATATCCTGATTTTTACGGTGTTGACACACCAACCAAAAAGGAGTTACTTGCAGCAAATATGAACAATAATCAAATATGTGAATATATAAATGCAAAATCACTTAAGTTTTTAAGTATTGAGGGACTTTATAGAGCTATGGGATTTGAAAACAGAAATAAAACTTATCCGCAGTTAACTGATCATTATTTCACAGGTGATTATCCAGTGAAATTAATTGATAAACTTGGCGATAATAAAGTGACGCAGTTGTCATTATTA
>CEQL01142441.1_pt1 | contig 14639 bp, 14 predicted proteins | sample 356281 | NCBI WGS metagenome assembly CEQL01 (sample SAMEA2621203, study PRJEB7988) | marine metagenome | biome: marine biome (ENVO:00000447); feature: surface water layer (ENVO:00002042); material: "saline water (ENVO:00002010), including plankton (ENVO:xxxxxxxx)" | depth 5 m
AGAACTTCCTGGGAGAACAATGGTCCATCCCACTACCCCCCCTTCTTATCCCAATGTAACGAATAGGGCTATGGAGAATATAGTCAGGTCTATTGTAGATAATAACAGTGTAATAAATGGTAATGGCAATACTCCAACAATGCCTAGAGATGAAGAGATGACTATAGAACAAATGGCGGACGCAATGGATGTAGCAAGACGTTTTAGGAATAGAGCAATGTCAACTAGAACAGATCCATCTCTAAATAGAAATATTTTTAGTGAAAGCTCTTCTCAGACATTTGGTTTTGGTGTTCGAAGAGATACATCTTTCCGGTTTCAGTTCCCAAATATTCCAGTTGGTCCTCAAGGTAGAATACCCCCACCAGTAAATTTAAATGCTGCTGCCCCTTGGCGTTCTCCAACCGCGACGAATCGTCTGAGTCCTGCTGATATTTTAAGATCGAATCCCGCTGCCCCTGTTGTTGGAAATCAAGAGTTAACAACCGAAGATAGAATGACTTCTGTAAATGACACGCTACACAGACTAATTGTGCAGGAACTAAATAATAATAATGAGTCAGAAGAACGAATACGAAGTCTATTAGGTCCAAGATCATCGTTATTTAACAGGCCTCACAACGTGACAACAACCACTCCTGATGCGTCGCGTAATACATTTGGGATTTCTTTTTTAAGGCGCGATGACGATTCTTCTCTGGCGTATAATGATATCTCTTCTATGGAAGAAGATGCACCCACTCGGATTCCTCGCCCCCCAGCGAGTAGTTCGCAAAATACTCCGCTTAGTTTAAGTTATTCTCCCCATGCTTCAGCACAGGGTCCTCCCAGATCTCCTCCAAATACCTATCCATTATATGGAAACGTATCTACTCCAATGAGCTCTCTTGCTAGAATAGCAGCATCTATAGCTGACGAAGCTATGGATATTGGTTCTGAAAGCGAAGACATGATTACTACAAGTAGTGAAGAAGAATCAGGAGAGTATGAATCGATGAGAATCGCAATGACAACTCCTCCTGCTTCAGGATTTCCTTTGGAAAACATAAGTGAGACTGAAGTGGAAGAAGAGGAAGAAGAAAGTGCTGACTATAATAATGAAAACGAAAGCAGCCAAGTCGCAAACTTAGACGCAGATGAACACGAAGAAAGTGATGAAGAAGAGCTTTTAGTCACAGGGAATGGGTATGAAGCTCTTGTTGATTCTTCGTTAATTAACGAAATTGTAAATAATCGTGTCAATCAGAGACGCAGAGAAGAGTATTTGCGGATGGGATTTACAGAAGAGCAATATAGAAATATGCTAGAGATAGAGGAAGAAGAAGGATCTCATGATAGTAGCTCTTAATTTTATGACGTATCATTATCTACATAAAATTAAATTAGTTCAACATATTGTTCATTCCATCCATATCTTCACCACCATACATCACGTCTTGGCCTCCCATCATGTCATCACTAGCAGCCATTCCTTCCATGGGTGTGCCTCCCATAAAAGGTGAGTCTCCAGCACCATCCATCATAGTTTCAGCGGAAGGATCTTCTCCACCATACATCTCGTTTGTATCGTCTACATCTTCGCCCCCTTTGTATCCTTCTCTAGAAGGAAGAGAATTATAACACATGCTGTAAAGAAGACGAAGAACAAAGAAATGAATACCAATGGCGACAAGTTGAATAACCTTTGAAAGTAATTGTGTGCGGATGAATTGTCTTAAGTTTTTGCCGCTAGACATAGCTGACAATACAATATCACCCACCACAAAAACACCGATAACGAAGTAAAAGACCATTAGGTAGTAAAAGTAATCACAATACTTCCTGTCAAGATCAGGTTTGAACATCGATTCAACGGAACTCATGTTTATAATATAACAAAACAAAATACTGTGGAGATACCACATTAATTAGCATTCACCTAATCGTCATCTGCAAGAACGAGTCTTTTGTTTAATTTTTTGGATGTTTTAGTTTTAGATTTACTTTTTGTTTGTGTTTGTGAGGACTCCTTCTCTGAAACAACTGGAAAATCCGATTCTGTAAAGGATGTCTGATAATTTGTTGTTTGTGAACTCGGGTTTACGGTATCGAAAGTATTCTTTATGAAGAACTGTTTTTTAAATCTAGGTTCTAAATTATCAAAATAGTTTGCTCTTAATACAGATTGCGACAATATGACCTCGTTTTCAGACAACCCGAACTCTACGTTCTCGAAACTAAGAAATTCGTTTGTATCCATCATATAGCTTCTAATTCTGATGTATCTTAGGATCTGATCTGCTACCTTGTTTATGTAGACGGTCTCGTTGTCCACTTCGGGAGAAACGAGATTCATCTTAGGAATAATTAATATGCATTTATCTTTTTCCTCTGACAATATGCATACAGGATTGAGTTCATCACACCTTTCATCTTGATTTTTTATGCACATAGAAACTTTTTTTATTTGATCGGTATTTATTTCCTTTTCAAATCGCACATAATCCCTAGATATCTTCTTGATCAATCTGACAATTTCTCCAAGTTTGGTGGTATACAATGCAAACTCGTTTTTAATAAGGTTTTCGATTTCCTTCTTAATGTCGATATTAGAATATTCGTTTATGAGAAATCGTAGGGTGTTTCTAAATGCATTGAAGAAATTGGTCTCAAGTTTTATTTTTTTTACATATTCAACACGCTCTTGATCCACAGAGTTGGTGGTATTTAAATAACTGTCAATAAAGTTTTTGGGAATCTTTTCTGATGTCGCGTAAATCCCCTTGTAACTCATCACTTTTATATCGTCGTTTGTGTTAGACATTTCCGTAGGAACTGAAAGCTGTATCAATTGGTTAGTTTGTGTCAAGAATGCTACAACCATTTCCTCATCCACGAGCTTAAATGCAGGCTGGATTGGAATGGACTCAAAATGTGTTTTTACTAAATTTATAAACTCGATTGTTTTGTTGTAAGTGTTGTAAATCTTATCGTCGTCCAAATACACGATTTTTAACTCATCCACATTTATTATGTTTGATGGATAACAAGGAATGATACCGTGTGTATCGTCAATTGAAACGTGTAGTGCAATAACCTTATTTGAGTAATTCAAGACTTGTGCCTCTATACTAACATTGAGATCCTTTCTCGAGTCGATTTCATGATACAGTTTTTCCAAAAGAATAGGGGGCTTGAATTTGTATTCTCTTTTCATGCTCTCCAGGGGCTTGCATTTTTCCATGTATACAGAATAGATTGTCGTGTCTAAAACTTGAATAATAGATTTTGGCACCATTTCCATAGTTACCTTAGGAATCGACGATTCAGATTTTGAAAAATATTTTTGATAGTTGATGGTGGTTCCGTTCTTCACACAGGAGTATATTGGTTCGAATATCTTGTTTTTGCTACACAGAATAACACTAGGTCGTGAAGGAACGTATTTAGTTGACGAGTAAAAATTAGACGGACATACAATCTCTACATTTGTCGTTGAATCGTCTTCTGGAATATTTAAAATAACAAGGTTTATTCCCTGAGGATGAGAGACGTGTATTTCATCGTCGCATACGAAATCCCAAATGTATGAGTAATCTATATCGACTCCAGGATCGAGTAGATACTCTTTGTAACGTTCAAACGCCGAGACAATTTTCTCAAAAAGATCCTTGTCTGCGACAGACGCTATTTTTGATTCTTTGTAGGAGGATCCGTCTACTTCTTTGTAGTCCTCCTTGTAAAATATATCTATTAGGTTACCATTTTGATAGGTGATAAATCTATCTATTGTTAGAACCGATACCAAGTATTCTTTGAAATCGGTCAGCTCTTTTTTATTGTCGGGTTCGTAAAACATTACGTCTGCAAGACTCTCTAAAAAAGACTGATTGTTAGTAGTATTTACACCATGTCTGAGGATCACAAGTTTATCCTCATCTATTTGGTCATTGTTTTCCTGATAGCTTGACACATACTCTTTGAAAAACCCTTGAAGCTCAAACGGTAAGAATCCCCACCTTTCTTTGGGAAGCGGAAATGTATTCTGATCCATTACATAACTATTTTTCATTGCCGAAATTATATACTCATTTGTATTTTCAGTATCATCGCTCGTTTTTAATCCTTCCGCTAAGCAATCAGTTCTTCTTTTGGCCTGAATCGATCCTAAGTCTTTTTTACCTGTTTTTTTGTCTATCTTGAGCTTGAAACAACAAGGTATACATTTTCCATCTGGATGCTGCGTTCTTTCTAGAAAACCAGGGTGATGTTCATGGTATGGAGTTTTTGCACCCTTGCGACTGTCGCCTGTAAACTCATATACGAAATTTCCATCATCCTTTACTTTATCCTGTTTACGAGGAATAATACCTCCGCAAGTAGGGTGCACTAACACAGGATTTCCCTTATCATCTAAAACAATGTTTCCGGCTGCATCTTTTTTCTCCACTAGTTCTTTTGGGTGAATAAACGTGTTCGTTTTTAAGCACCAGTATCTAGGACAGAGATATACAAATTTTTTCTTCGGATCGGAACCGTAGGTGAGCGTGTGTGTATCATCTAAAAGAGTCTCATTACTTATCAATTTCTCTTGATTGTCGGGCGAAAGACTGTCAAAGTCCTCTTGTCCGTATCTATCAATGATCCCCCTTCTCTCTTTCTCTATCATTTCTTGGTGTTCGTCTGTAGTTATAAGTATAGGCTGTCTCCCAAACGCGGAGTCACATATTCTGGAGTAGCGGGAAAATGTTCCTTGTTCTCTTTTCAAAAAGAGGGTAGGTTCCATTTTTTCCATATGTTCTGAGAAGGGGTTAGGTTTTACTAGCCGCATACCAACTATATTTTTGCTTCCGGTCTCACCCCCTTTTGGTGATTCACTCTCGCTGTCATCTTCGAAATCAAAATTATCATCACCATCAAAATCATCAAAATCCTCGAAATCTGACTGTTCGTCGTCTTCTTTATCATCATTTGAACCATATAACAGATCTAGAGCATTTACACTAGCTTCGTCAGAAGGCTCTTCTTCGAATTCTATTTTTCCAGTCTCTATTTTAGATAAGGGCACAACCTCATTATTTTGTATAACTAGTTGCTCTTTGCTTTGGAATACGTCTTCTTGCTTTGATAAAATATCATCTGATTGAATATTCTCATTTCCTGATGCATTACATATTTCCTCTACTTTCGGTATTTCTTCTTTTACCTTGTCAAATGCAAATACAAGTTTAAAAATACTGTTGACGTATACGGATATTTCTTTAATGTAGTCAATGTTATCTATTCCGAATATCGAGAACTTTACTATGTTTTTACTTCGCAACCCCTTTTTAGTTACATCTATTACTGTTGTCTTGAATCCTGGATTTGTTTTTATTCTTGATACCTTTTTTCCTATTCCTCCTGTTTCAATTGTTAGCTGTGTTGCAACGCTTGCCATAATATCTCTGGCTTCCTTTTCGTCTATGTTATAGTTCGCCATTAAGGATTGAATCAACTGTTCTCCTTTCATACCGTCTTTCCTTTTCACTTGCTCTATAATAAATGCCTCTTTGCTACTCATTTTATTGAAGTTGGAAACCTTCCTGTATCTCATTTCAACACCCTGTTTTGAATTAATATTAGGCTCCGATACAACAAATATAGGATTAATGCAGTTTGTTATCTTTGATAGGTTGAACTTTGATACATCGCTCTTGATTTCAAAATCGAATGCGTATTCAATGTGATATATTTCCACATGCTTACTTTGAAAAGACGTAAAGCCTTGAAAAGAATACCCACTTTGCATGAAGAAATCATTTAACTTTTCAATTAGCGGATTAACATACTTGATAGTCATTTTTTCTACGTCTGGAAGAATAATCTGAGATTGTGATTTTATGGAAACGATCGTATCAGAATTTTCTGTAAAATCGCAAACTAAAGACAAAGAATCGCTAATCTTGAAAAATGCACTTACTCCCCTTGTCTTCCCCACATTATTAATTACATATAGAACCCCGGCTTTTGACATGTGTGGAATGAGCCTTCCGTCTTTCGATATCGTTTCACCGTATATTCTGTAATTGTTTTCTTTTTGATTAGACGGGTTTAGTTTGGTTATGGGCATTTCCTTGTTTGTCGGGATAAGCTTGAATATTATGTCTAATGGAATCTTGAGATTCTGTGACTGATGGATGCAGAACTTTATTTCGTGCACACCTGAAATTTTTTCCGTAAACACAGTGTCATTTGATAATTGTATCCCCTCTATTTTTCTTACCATGTATTCTTTCTCAAATGTATTCTCTGTGTCTTTACTGGACAGCTTCTTCATATTCTCTTGTAGCTTTCCACGTTTCATTTGAAGCGAGCTCATATTAGATATACCAAAACCTGAGAGAAGAGGGTAATATAATTTTAAAAATGCGGATTCCGGAATAGAACTTGCTGTCTTTTCTCGAAACTTCAAGACATCTTCTGCACAAGTTAAAAATAAAGAGTTGTTCAGGATTTCACCAGCTTCAAAAAGAAGACTGTTGTTTGTTGTGCTAAGGGCCTTTTCTGCTGCACTCTCCAAGAGTTTATCGTAGTGTATCATATCAAAAGGATTGAATGAGTAGTAGAAATCAGAGTTAACAATAAACATCTTCTGGTCTAGAGTCTTTAGTGTATAAACTTCATTGTTAAGTATGTTTATCGACCTTATATCGTCATATGTCAATGTGTCTTCTATGTTCTGTATATCATACGATACAGGCGAAAATATATTATCTGTAGATTTTATGTTTACCATCGCGTTTTCAAGTCTAAGTTTTGATAAAGGTATCCTTTTATTCTGAGTAAGACTATTGAAGAAATCGTCAATATGCATCACTTCTTTCTGTAAACAAAATAACGACATCTCTTCCACTGCCAGGTTATCTAGAGAAAGTGATATTTTTATTTTTACAGTTGTTATTGTGTCATCTGGATAAATCATGTGTTTACTAAACAATACTTCTGCACCGTCTTTTTTTATGGTTTCTAATTCCTCCTTTTTGAATATGGATTCTTTTTTGCTATCTACAAACAAATCACTAAATGGGTTATTCGAAAACTCTTCGTTCATTTCTTCCTCTGATTTGTTCGAGATAGGTCCTGCAAAAACTAATATTTTACTTATCTTATCTGCTTCTGACAAGATATGCACTTTGTATATGGGATTCGAGTTCATGTATATATTTTACAAATATTATTTAAACAATACTCGTGTCAAAATATTTTACGTTTATACTATATATTATGTTGAAGTTCAACGTAAAAGAATTCGGAAAGGTTACAGCTGTATATTTGCTTTCTTTTTTTCTGAATCTTATTGTCATGGTATACCTTTTAAACATCCCACAACTAATTACCAATGAACCGTCTCTTGTTAAGGAATACTACTACCAAAAAGCTAGTAAAAGCATACCCGAAGATCTTGTTATTGTAGTATTGTATTTGTTGCTTGCCCAGCTTCTCGTATATTTATTTAAAATAAGAGGGTTTATTAGAAGACTTCTTGTTGTATGTGTTACCACAGCCCTTCTTTCTACAGGATTCTATATCTACTTCACTTCTAAACCTATAAAACAATCTAGCTTCTTTTCAAGATGGTTCCACACTGTAAAAATGAAGGCGGTGTTATATGATGTTATCTATCTTGGTATGGTGTATTCTCTTATGATTCTTTTTTTAACAATAGTTTTTCCAATGATTAAAGATTATGCAAAAGAAATGAACAATTAATTATATCATGTATGGTGTCAATAATGATATAGTTAGAGTAAAAGTATACTGTAAGATGAAAAGTTGGTAAAAATAAATCTGTTTAGGTAGATTAGTAGAAATACTGATGCTCAAAGTGGTGACTCGGAATAGTAAACGATATCGCAGTGATAGTCTTGACGAAATAGAATGTGGTAAAGAATGCGAATATGAAGAAAGATACAGAAATAGCGTATTCAGATACTTAGATTATTTGAAAAGATGTAGTTTTGTATCAATTACAACATATGATCTCATGATAGATGAATATATAGTTGAAAAGATAACACTAGCGATACGTAAGGGTCAAAATAAAAATATATCAAATCTAAAACCTAATCTATATTATATGGAGAAGTGGTGTTTTCCGTATATAGATATGCAACGGGCACTTGATTCAAATCATTTTCAACAGGCAGTAAATCAACTTGTAAAAAATACTGATAATAGTAAATGTGTATTTCATCCCTTTTTTGTCAAGGGAATCGTGGATAATGTTCATAGCTTTTTGAGGTAATACGGCATAAATATAAACACTGGAATTATATATACACCAAGTAAAATGAATGCATTTGATCTTTTGATGAAACGTTCTAAAAAGGTTTCCGATTTTACACAAGAAGGTGTTAAGAAATCCGTTTCTGATGTAAAATCAGAAGATGTAAAAATCCCTTTTTCTTCGAGCTTCCGCCACGTTTTATACTTTGACGGATGTAGTCGGGGAAATCCCGGGTTATCTGGAGCCGGTGCAGTTTTATATGAAGACGGGAAGGAAATATCTTCCAGGAGTGTTTTTATTGGAAACAAGGAAACAAATAATGTCGCCGAATACGTGGCTCTGATAAACGGATTGGAGATGGCCATTGAGAAAAACATTCAGGAATTGGTGGTGAAGGGTGATAGTTCTCTTGTCATCAAACAGATGAAAAGAGAATGGAAGGTAAAGCATGCTGACATGATGCATTATTTTACACAAGCGAGAGAGTTAGATTCTAAAATAAAATCAGTTTTCTACCAATATGTTCCCAGAGAAAGGAACACTGTAGCGGATGCTCTGGCAAATAGAGCAGTTGATGATAGACTAAAGACCAAAAAGGTCCTTGTAAACTTATGATAGTGTAACTACATATCGTAGTATGGATTATCTGTGATTGTCATACCACAATAAGTCTGGTTCTTTTTCTTGTAGTCCCTGGGGAAATGTATTCCTTGACTTTTTGCTTCAGTAAGTAAAAACTTAAAGTTGTCCCAAAACTCTTTTTTATGTCCGACTGACACAGTCATAACATGACTTAACTCGTGCAAGTATACAAACATAAGAGTGTTTTCATCGATCAACCTTTCACTATGCTTAGTTTGTGCTAAACAGAACGCTACCTTTTCTCCCTTGTTTTCGCTATATGCGCTTAGTTCACTAGTTGGTAGTGTTTCCTGGACTTTCTTAGGATTAAACCCTTTTTTTAGTCTGATGACTTTGGGCTCATTTGGGTATTTATTGTATAAGTCGTCCACAAACTTCTTTGACTTGTTTGTGACTGTTGCTAATAGATCTGCAGACTCTTTAAGTTTTAATCTATTTCTCACACAATACTTGTTTCCATCTACTGTGGATATAATACATTTTAAATTAAACACTTCGCTTTCACCATATATTTTCAAACAGACAAAGGCCACGAATGCTAAAACAACGTAGAACAAAAGGTCTTTTTTAAATAAACTTTCAAACATCTTATTTATAATATATACTATGATTCGAATATATTATAATGCTAAAATGAAGTGTTTACAATACACTTAATAAGATGGAATGCTTTTAAAGGCACAAACCAGTTCCTTTGTGAGAGGTTGCCTCAATGGTTGATTTGTTAAAAGGACCGGTGTCTACAGAAGGAATAGGAGGGTCGGGTCTTAAACTTAAGTTTCCGTTTCTGATGGGAGCATCGCTTCCGGGAAGTCCAAGGTGGTGGCCAGCGCTCAATAAGTTAGATCCAGCTGCTCCAGTGATAGTGGGTGCACCAACAGGGGTATCAGTTGAGGATCCACTTGGTAAGAAATCAGATGGTTTAGAATCAGGAGCTGAGTGCTCAGAACCTAAATTAGCCATACCTTCAACTGTGCTACCTGTCATACCGTCCTCTTCAGGCATTTGCATAGATTGAGCATCATCTTCGGGCATACCTTCTACGGGTCCTTCGCTGTCATCTCCGCCCCACATACCTTCCGAGTCGTGGTTCACACCTGTCATTTTACTAGTTAAATAATCTGAGAAGGTGCTTATTCCAAAAGCAACAAGTAGTAGTATGATAATTACACCCAGACCATAGTCTGACATTAGCTTTTTGAAACTTGCCATTATATAAATTAGCAACAATAAAAATTTGTGTAAATGTTTTATTATACACTTAATACTTCTTAATATGGTTGTAAGTTGTATCAATCATATCAAGTTTGAATGTTTATATTAAAAATGCAATTAGTTATCTGTGCTAGGCGATTCTTCCTCTAATTCTTCTAAATTAGTTTTCTGAGTTTCTTCTTTTAATACGTCCTCCGAATGAGAGTTTGTCATTTTCTCAAATACGTTTGGGGAAGAGGTTGATTCAGAAATAGCCGTTTTTGGGACTAGATCTTTATTATAAATATGCGTTTCGCTTCTTACTAAAGTTGGGGGCTTTAATGTTGATGTGTTGAAATCTATTACATTGGAAGCGTCTTCATCTATAATGTTATTTCCTTCATTGGGAAGATCTAGTTCTACGTCTTCACTAATAGAAATAGTAGGAACGGGGTGGTCATCAATAGGATGGTCCTTAAATAACTCTGTGAATTCTGCTCCATTACGTGACTCTGAAAAAACAATATCGCTCAATCTGCTGTTTGTTTCCATAGTAAATTTCTGAAGATTCACAACCGCCATTTTCAAATCCTCAACCTCTTTTCTTAAAGATGTCACTAGATTATCATTTGAAGCAAAGTTATTTGTTAACTCTGATTGTAGATTCATAAGATCAGAAACTAAAGGTTGAGTCGATTGAAGAGATGCAATCTTCTGATTTATATCATCAGTATCTAATGTATTTCCACTTTTTGTTGATTGTTTCTCTAGTGTTTCAATGCGAGTTACAATATCACTAGTGTCACTAGAACTCTCGTTACCGGTAGCTATTTCTAAAGTTGATACGCGTGAAATAATGTCATCAAACACCTCTTTATCTACTAGATATTTGTTTTCCATGTCGCTATTTACTTGACTGTTTATGATACTGTTTGTGTCTTCTCTTATTTGCATGTTAGTCGAGACCATTTGTTCGACGCCGGATATTCTTTCTCCTAAAAGTTGAATCGCTTTCGCCATCGAAATCTTAATAGGCGCTCCAGTGGGGGTAGACATACCTTGAATAGGATCGTTTTGAGAAAAAGAATTGTTGTCTTGATACGGTGTTGAAGGACTGGGATTATTACCTCCGGCTTTTCTGTTTCTTGCTGATGCTAGAGCTCTAGACGCACTCATTTAAGTATATTGTATTTGTTTTTTTAATATATTTAACGAAATATATTACTTTTCCATTACATTTATTTCTTTGTATAAATCATATGGACTCCGAAGATATTACAAAACCCACTGAATCGTTCATTCAACACGTTTTCAACTTCAATGAAGAATCCAAGAAAGAAATGATGAATATCGTGCAATATACAGTTGTGGGACTTGTCCCCATTGTTATTTTGAACAAACTTATGCAATCGTTCGTTCCTGAAGCAGATGACGAAAAGGGTAGCATAGAACTTTTAGCAGAAATAGTTATCCAGGTGATTGTCATGTTTTTGGGCATTTTAATTACCAGTAGAATAGTAAGCTTTGTTCCCACTTACAGTGGAATGAAATATGAAAAGGTATCTATTACTGATATTATTCTCGCAGTCCTCATGATCACATTAAGTCTTCAAACGAAACTCGGAGAAAAAGTAAGTATCATTTATGACAGGTGTTACGAGTTAATTATGGGCAAGAAAGAAGGCATGGAGAATGGTAAAGACGGTAAAGAGGGAGTTACTGATAAGAAGAATTACAAGAACATGACTCGTAAAGATATAACTCACCTCCAAAACGCGCAAACCCCTAATCAAGGAATATCTGTTCCCAATAACGTTCCTACACGTGAACCAATGCAACCACAAGGAACAAACGCTATAAGAGATTTGCCCAATGGGACCGGAACTATAGAGGGTATGGAACCTATGGGTGGCTCACCCATTATGGCGGCGAATGAGGTTCTAGGAGGAGCATGGTAAATCTATTCGTCTAAATAAAAGTTAAATATATTTTTGTGAAATATATTTAGTAGAAACAGCTAACTATATATGGACACAGATGAACTCGCACGAGCATGTGAAAATGAAAACAACGCTTACTTATTGGATCTTACTTTCGAAAAGGTAGAACAAGACAAGAACATGGTTTTAGACGAACTTTCTCTAGACGAAGAGGACAGAGAAATGCTTCTAGAAAAACTAAAAGATTACAGGTATGTAGATGAAATACACGATATAAAAAACGGTGCATACATGAGATGGATAAATGTATCGGATCCCGAAAATATATCTGTTTCTAACGGAGGTTTCTTCTGTGAGGTGGTATTTACGGACTATGAAACGTCCCTGCGCATGCGTAATTTCAAAAAGAGATATTTTGAAATAAAGCTTAATGATGTCATATTGTTTCAGAAACTATCTAGCCAAGAAAAGGTTTTGTTGTCCGCGTTGAGTTATGTGTCTAAATAATTGAAACTAGCTTCGTTTTTTCTGGGTTACTTTTCCTGTAGTTTTCCTAGACTTTCCGCGTTTTCTCATTGTCACCCCCTTCTTCTTTTTCTTGCATTTGAATTTCTCTAAAATAAACCCTTTTTTGTTTATTACTGAATCCGTGCATATACCGATAGCTCTTTTCTCGCTAATTTTACCAGATTTCGAGACCTTTTTTATACACTTGCAAAGCTTGTCACTTATTATTTTTTCTGCAAGTTTTTTTTGATCTCCTAGTCGGGTAGGAATAGGGACATCATAAAAGGTTAAAATATTTTTATAGTCGAGGTAATCCAGGGATTTCCCGTCCATAGCTTATCTATTATAGATTCCGATTAGAATATTTAAATAAAATCTGAATAATTATACAATATCCATGGATGAACTATATAAGGAAAAACGGAAAATTCAATTAGAGATAAATGAATTACGAAAACAAATTACATCTAACGAGCATAAAATGGTGCGAATAAACGATAAGATTGCTAAAAAATGTGAGGAGGAAAACAATGGACATATTATAATATATGAGAGAGAAGAGGGACCCTACGGTGAAATGGTTCGATATTGCAAACTTTGTGGATATCCATACATGTAATATTTGTGTGAATATATTAATATACACCCATATTAGGAGTCATGAATAAAAAAGTGGTCGTTTTTGATTTAGATGAAACAATTGGACATTTTCAAATAATAAGAGTTGTGTGGGATTCACTGAAACGATTCATAAATTTCAACAGTATCCCATATGTATTGGACGGTAAAGACTTTAATGTGTTGATGGAAATGTTTTCAGAAGTTTTGCGCCCTGAAATCTTTAATATTTTTTCTAAAATTAACAATCTAAAGAGGACAAATGAATGCAACGGAATAATGATATACACAAATAATAGATATAACAAAGAATGGGTATACATGATTCTCAATTATATTGAAAGTATTGTAAATGAAAAAGTCTTTGATAACGTCATATTGGCATTTAAATATAATGGAAAGATACAACAGGCATGTAGAACAGGCAACGAAAAAAAACTCGATGATTTCCTCAGATGTTGCAAGCTCCCAAAAAGTGTGCAAATATGTTATTTTGACGACGTAGAACACTCTCAAATGGTTTCCGATGAAGTATATTATCTGAAGGTGAAACCATATTTTTTTACCTACTCACATAAGTATGTGTTAAATACCATTTATAATTCAATACTTCTTACCAATATTCTGTTAGCAGAAAAAGATACCAGAAGCTTATCAGAAAACAAAAGAAGGTTTTTACAGTATCTCCAAAATTGCCTTGAGTTCAATGGTGTCGAAGACGGTGCAAAAAATAAGTTGGAACAAAATATAGACGTAATTGTATCAAAAAGGATAATGTCTCATTTAAATATATTCTTTAATCAAAACATATTTTAATACATCTTGATGTGTATATTAAAATATGGCAAACATATCCGAACCCAGAAATATTGAACTTTCGGACTATTCAAAAGGCTTACTCGACATGCTGTCCAACGCTTTCACCATTGAACCCGGGGAAATTCCTTTACATAAGTTTAACGAGCTCGTTACATTCACAAATAAAGATCATTCCGATACAATGCTTTCCCAAAAGATATTTGTTATTGAAAAAGTCAACGACTCACAAAAATGGAATTTAGATGGTAATAATCATGGTGAGATTATATCATGCGCTACTGTTATCATCGAAACAAAGCTTCTGCATAATTTTGGAAGGGTAGCACATATAGAAGATGTAACAGTATCACAAAGTTACAGAGGATTGGGTCTTGGAAAAAAGATTATTAATCATTGTGTTTCTTACGCTAAGACAAACGGATGTTACAAAATAATATTGGACTGCGAGGAAAAAAACGTGGAGTTCTACAAAAAATGCGGTTTTGTGGTAAAGGGTGCGCAAATGGCTGTTTATTTTTAATTATACGTTACATTATCTCGTTACCAATACTGGATCTGTAATCGCGTCTGTGTCTCAACCCTTCTAGAAACCCAGGCCTATAGGGAAATCCATCTTTTAGGTTTCCGGTAGACTCGTCTATCATCTCGTTTGGCAAACCTTGCATTTCTTT
>CEQL01034206.1_pt1 | contig 14629 bp, 14 predicted proteins | sample 356281 | NCBI WGS metagenome assembly CEQL01 (sample SAMEA2621203, study PRJEB7988) | marine metagenome | biome: marine biome (ENVO:00000447); feature: surface water layer (ENVO:00002042); material: "saline water (ENVO:00002010), including plankton (ENVO:xxxxxxxx)" | depth 5 m
ATTTTTAATCTTTGTAGACCAGATATATTTCCAGTAGATGATATTGGATTATTACGGGGGATCTGTAAATGCTATAACTTAAATTATCCAATAAAAAAAGAAGCTGCTATAAAAATGTCTGAGAATTGGAAACCATATAGATCAGTTGCTACATGGTATTTTTGGCGAAGCTTAGATCCAATACCAGTGGAATATTAAATGAAAAAAATTGATATAAGTTATGCATCTAAATCTGAGCACAACTTAGCTCAAAGATTAATTATTAAAGCTATTGAGAAGTTCACAGGAAAAAAGAAGCTAGAAAATATCTATAATGAATACTCTAAAGGTAATAAGGACCCAGCTTTTTTTTGGTCGGGAATATTACAATCTATGAATATAAAAGTTATCGATAAATCACTTAAAGGCATACAGATCCCAGCAAATGGATCTGTACTAATGATCGCTAATCATCCATTTGGAATAATTGACGGTATAATTATGTGTTCACTTGCTTCAGAAGTAAGATCAGATTTTAAAATTATAACTCATGAGACACTTAGATTTGCTCCTGAGTTAGATAGATTTATATTACCAATCGATTTTAATGAAAAAAGTAAAATTACAATAAAAAATAATATTCAAACAACAAAAAAAGCGAAAGAACACTTATTGGATGGAGGATTGCTGATAATATTTCCATCAGGAAGTGTTTCAATTGCAAAAACTATGAAATCCTCTGCAAAAGATGATCAATGGAAAACCTTTATTGCTAAATTGATTAAACAAACCAAAACTGATATTTTACCAGTATATTTTGATGGCAAAAATGGTTTCTTATTTCATATATTTGCCTCAAAATTGCGTAATCAAACATTGAAATACTCAACATATATTCATGAAACAAAAAAAATGATTGGAAAAGAAATTAAAATATATCCAGGAGAATTAATAAAATTCACTGATATCGATAAAATTAAAGACAGGGCTGAACTAACTAATTACTTAAAGCACATAACATATAATTTAAGTAAGATAAGCAATGAGTAGATATGTAATATTTAGTTTTTATCGTTTTGTTGATATCAATAACAAGATCTCTCTAAAACATGAGATAGAAAATTTTTTATTAAAATATAGCATTAAAGGCACTGTATTAATAGCTGATGAGGGCATAAATGGATCATTAGCTGGACTTGACGATGAGCTTAACAGTCTTATTAAATATATAAAAAGTAAGTTAAAAATTAAGACAATTAATCTTAAAATAAATGAAATTAATTTTATACCCTTTAATAGATTAAAAATTAGACTTAAAAAGGAAATAGTCTCTTTAGGTCAAGGAGATTTAAATGTCAAAAAAGGTAAGGCAAAAATAATTCGCCCAGATGAATGGGATAAAACGATCTTAGATGAAGATTTTAAAATTATAGATACAAGAAATATGTTTGAAATAGAAATTGGTAGTTTTAAAAATTCAATTAATCCAAATACTAAAAGCTTTAGAGAGTTTCCATCAAAATTTGAAAAACTAAACATTGATAAAAAATCAAAAATAGCAATGTTCTGTACGGGAGGAATAAGATGTGAGAAGGCAAGTATATTTTTAAAAAAAAATGGTTTTAAAAATGTATATCAATTAGATGGGGGTATAATCAATTATTTAAACTACATAAAACAAAAAAATATAAAAAATTCAGGTTGGCGGGGAGACTGTTTTGTTTTTGATGGTCGAGTGACCATTAATAAAAGTTTAGAAAAAGGAAAATATATACAATGTTATGGTTGTAGACGACCTATAAGAAAAAAAGATACTAAATCTAAAAATTACAAAAAGGGCATTCATTGCCCTTACTGTGTAAGTGAAAGGACAGAGATTCAAAAAAAAAGATCAGCCGATAGACAAAAACAAATTGAAAATAAATTAACTAAACTTAATTAAAGGCAAGTTTCTAAATTTTATTTTTTTTATAAAATAATGAAGAAATTAAATATACTATTGATAAAGCAGCAAAGGTTAGAAGAGAAATAAAAAAGATAAAGGTAGAAGTTAAATTTAGTTTTTCTAACTTTATATCTGCCAAATCATAGTTTGATGCCTTAAATTTTCCATTATAAATGGGCGTATTCTTAAAAGCACCTTCTATGTGATTTAAAAAATTACTTTGTTTCAATTCTCTTACTTTTGCCTCAAGTTCAATTATATCAGGTACAAAACTTTTTGGATTATATCTCTCCTTAATTAATTGAATTTCTCTATCAATAGGAATATATCCCATTAAATAATACGAGTCGTCTGATGATGAAATCTTTGTAATATTTGAGGAGGGCAATTTATCAATGAAAATGCCATTTGATAAATTCATAGACTTTGCTATCTGTGATTGTTCTTCTAAAAACTTAATTTTACTATTTATTTTTTTTGAATAATCTTCAATTGAATTATTAACAATACGTTCAGCCTCTAATATTTCATAGTTTAATAATCTAGAATATGCCTCTACTGAAGAATTAAATTTGTTCTGCAAAAATAATTTTGATTTTGTATTTACCTCGCTTAGTATAAAATTTAATACTTTTTTAATTATAACTTCATCTGAGTACTCATATTCGATAGTCCATTCCTGCTGGTATTCTCTACCAGTCTGAATTTTATCTGACTGTGAAATAATAGGTCTTTTTACTCTAAGTTTTTTACAATTTTCTCTAAGAGCATCCTCATATAAATTTATAGTTTCGTATTTATTTTTATCTATTAAATTTAATTTATCAACAATCGCGAGACACTCTTCTTTGTCATTTATTTCATCTAAAAATATCGAGTGTATATATTCAGGACTAATATCATAGTAGGCAAAAATATTATTTGCTTTTGAATTTGAAGACCTACTGATAAAATATTCATTATCTATTTTTACATTATTGTTAAATGGATTATCTATTGTTATGTTTTTTTCTTTATTTTTACTAACCTCGCTAATGATTAATCCTAACTCATTATATTCATTCGCATCAGTAAAATTGAGCTTATTTATAGTTAGTGATCCTACAATTTTTTTTGGAGTGTAAATTGTATATAAAAGGGCAACCAACATACATATCAAAAAAATAATAAATATCTTAAATCTAAGATCAATTAAAGTATCGATAATATCTCCAATATTGATATTTAAAGTTTCAAGTTTATTATTCATTTTTTAAGACCTTTTTTTAAATAATATTTAAACTTTCTTCTATCATCTGATGAAATTATATAACCAATACAATTATTTGACCCACACTTGCAAATGTGATCTAAATAATCATCTTTGTCAAATTCATATCCATAATCGTAACTTAATTCCTGACCTTTTTTAATTTTTTTTATTGAAGAAATCCAGATTTTTCCCCTAATTATTTCTACTTCACAATTTGGGTTACAAGAATGATTGATATATCGAGCTTTATTTTTTTTTGTAGATCCATCAATGTCATACTTACTATTAAGTTCAAAAATATACACAGAACCTGTTGTTTTCGAATTAAGATATTTTTTAATTCTTCTCTCTGAACGTTTATCTCCTTCCGACTTTTTAACTTTTTCTCCAATATATTCTATTATTTTAATTCCTTTAGAAATAGTCTCTGTTGCAAAGATCCCGGCTCCATGAATTGCTGATTTTTTTACTTTCCACATAAATTTTTATGATTTTAAAATATTTACTTAGCTCATTTACTTTTAGAATATAACGAATGAATAAAAAATCCTACTGGTAAGAAATATATTCCATTTATCCAATTATTAAAAAATCCAAGCGTGGGAAATATTGGTACAAGTGTAATTAATAAAGACAGAATAATACATAGCTGATAATCACTTAAAAATCTATAGCCCCTAAATCTTTCAGTAAAGGCATTTTTAAATACTAGAAATATTAAATATAAAGCCGACATAAACACTAAAGATATTCCCACAACTCCCACTTCAGATAACAATTGAATGTATGAGTTGTGAGGGTGGGTCGAACAAGAATGCTCATTAAAACTATATTTTTCATAATCACATAATTTTCTAAATGTATCTGGACCTGAACCTAGTAACGGGTTGTCTAAAAATATGTTCCACCCCGTAAAAAGATAGCTTTCATGAAATTCGGTAAAAAATTTAATATCATTATTATCTCCATCAAATCCCATTTGCGAATAGGTTGTATCTATGTTTCTATTTTTTATGCCACTATCAAAGAAGGAGATTAATACAATAAATAATATTGATAATAAAAATGTAATCAAGCGCAAAATTTTAAACTTTTGAAGAAAAATCAGTAAGAAAATAGTATTAATGAACATCAATCCCACTGCTGTTCTTTCTCCAGAAATATAAACTAATAAATCAGTTAATATTAAAATGATTGAAAGTAAAATGTATTTTTTTATATCTAATTTGAAATAAAAAATAAATAATCCAAAAACTAAAGGGAAAAGTCTGGATAAGTAATGCCCAAGAACCATTTTATCACTAAGCAGCAATGTAATTCTATTGGGATCTTGTGCAGAGATATTAAAAAAATTATATCCAAAAAAATATTGATAATAACCACATAGTAACGCAAAAATAAATGTGCTTACAATTACAATTGTAAAATATTTAATAAAATTGCCATTATTTTCTAATAAATACCAAGTAGCTAAAGCAAATAAAATAAACCTAAAGTAAAAAAATATATTTTGTAAAGAATAATTTACGTATTCAGAATTTAAAGAACTTAAAACTAAAATTCCATAAAACAAAAATAAAATATAACTAATATTACTTTTAAAATATTTAAATAATCTCTCGCTAAATACTTTATAAACAAAAAGTAATGAAATTAATGAAAGTATTATATCCCCAAAAAATGAACCTGTTAAGAGACCCAATGGTAAAGCATAGAATAAGTACTGCATTTGTTTATCAGTTTTCACTTTTAAGTTTTAATAATTTTTATACCAGAAACTAATTTATATTTTTTTGTAAATAAATAAGTAAAAATAAATAAGAAAAAAACGAAAATATAATTGTAAATAGATATATATTAAATAAAACAGCAGCAATAACTGGTATAATAATTAAAATCTGAGTAATAAGTGTACTTTTAGTAAAACTATAGTTAATTAAAAGTAAATGGTGTAGATGTTTTCGATCAGGATGAAATGGATGCTGATTATTTTTTATTCTTATTATAAATAAACGTATCATATCTAGTGCTGGAATAATAAATATTTGTAAAATTAGCTCTGGAGGAAACATGTGTTGATTTGCTGTGTTTTGCTCAATTAAAAAAAATGTAATGATAGAAGCTAAAATATAAATTCCACTATCTCCCAAAAATATTTTTTCTTTATAATTTAAAAATAATATACTTAATAAACATATAATAAGTAAAATTGAAATAAGCTGAAAATTTCCAAAAAAAATTAATATTATAAAAAAAAGTAGATTTAATAAGATAGCTTGAAGATTTATACCATCGAACATGTTTAATGCATTAAGAATGAGTAAGAAACATAAAATAGTAAATACATAGGAGAAAAGCTCTAATTCAAATTGAAAATCAATAGTTGAAGAATAGAAAGAATTTATTATTAGATCCTGGTTCAAACTAAAAATAATAATGAATGTAATAGTTGAGAGGATTAATTTTAAATATGGACTTATATGATAAATATCATCATAGATACCAATGATAAACATAAAAAATAAAAACAAAAAAAAAGATAAAAAAGATCTATAGTCGTTAAAATAAGTTTGATCAAATATAATTTCTGACCAAGAAGTAAATGAAAGAAAAAATAAAATAATTAAATTTGATAGCAGTATAATGCCACCAAATATTTTAACATTTCCCTTATGCTTTTTTCTTATGTTATCAGGAGCATCTATAATAGGAAAATATTTTTCATATTTTGAAAAAAAAAATATGATACCTAGATTAAAAATTATAAATAATAAAAGTATTAAAATAATTTCAAGATAATTAAATATATAAATTTCTCTCAGCATAAAAGAATTTTTATTAAATATTAATTATTACAATTGCATGATTAAATACTACTTATATATTTTTGCAAATCCCAAAGATTAATTGTATTTTTTTTCTCTAATATATTTGAATTTGTAAAGACCCAACCTCTTTGATCATGTTTGCCATTTTTAATAGCAACAAAATCCATAAGATTTTCCAAAGGGACAGTAACATCATTATACTCTAAATTAATTTTTTTTGATTCTTTTGCGTAAACAAATGATGAAAATATTGTTTTGCTATCGATTTTATCAATGAAATCGAATGCATTTGAGTGACCATCCTCAGTTAATATTTTTGCATTTTTGAGAAAATGTTCCACAATTTGCATTGATTCTGGATTATCAATCTTAATTTCAAAATCTCTAGACATCTTCGGATTTACTGAAAAATTTAGGTTTAAAAATTGATTAAGTAAATTCTTATGATCTCTAAAACGCCAATAAAAAACAGGTTTAACGTGAGGAGTTTGTGTAAGTCCTGTAACTATCCATAATTCTGTTTTATTATTCAAATCTTTCAATAAAACTTCAAATAACTGGTTGTATATTTTTAGTGATTTATAAATAGGATCACTACCATTTTTTACATACCACCATGGATTGTTACCTTTAACAAATTCTGAGCTTAATAAGTAATGATGTTGTACATGCGCTAAACCATTTAAAAAGATAATTGCCAAGTTTAACTTACTATTTGTCATTCTTTTTATACTGTATCTTACAAAAAAATAATCAAAGATACTCGCTAAACTTTCTCTAGAATTAAAAATAAAATAAAAAAATGATTTAAAAATCATTTTAAAATCTGTAATTTTTCTTGGAAAACCTATGAGCAAAAGCATTCCTAAAATATTAGAGAAAGATATTGTTAAATTTGCATTTGAGTTAATGATTTTACTCATTGTATTTGAAACAAATCTTGAACTTAGAGATTTATCAGAATTTACTCTTGTCCATGCATCGGGGATGTAAATTTTGTAATACTTAGAAGGTGGCATATTCATTGATCCAAAGATTCCAACTTTTTTTCCATTTTTAGCTTCATCTTCGCAGAAAAGATTTTCTTGTTTGTTTAAACAGTCACCTAAATGAAATACACCATGTTTGTGGAATTCTTTTCCACTATAAAAAGAGTACCATTGAATCCAAGGTTCTAAGTATTTATATTCCACCTCGGAGTTAGTGCTTACTTTTCTTGAAATACTAAATAGCTTTTTGAAACCATTAAGATCATATTTCTCGGTATATTTTGAAATAATATCAAAATTTGCTTCATTAAATTGAAGTATCAGCTTTGCTTTCTCTGATTTAATCATTTTATTGAACTTAATCTAATTTAAACCATACTTTTTTATTAACATAGTCAAAATAACTCATTACTATTCTGCAAACTTGTTCTGAAACAAGATGGGATATTTCGTAATCAGGTACAAGTTTATTTCTATTTTTCTTATTACTTTGGGATGTAATTATTTTTACCGAGTCAATTATATTGCTTTCTTTTAGACCGCTCATTATCAAAACTGAGGAGTCCATACCTTCAGGTCTTTCATGTGCATTTCTTATTGTGATTGAGTTCAAATTTAATAAAGAGGTTTCTTCAGTTATTGTACCGCTATCTGATATAACGCAGAATGCTGACTGCTGAAGTTTAATATAATCTGTGTAGCAGAATGGATCTAAAAAACGAATCATTTTATCTTTTTTTAACTCTTTGTATTTCACTAGATTCTTTTTTGTTCGAGGATGAGTAGAAATAATGATAGGAAGCTTATAAACTTTTGAAAGAGATTTAATTGAAGATAATAAATTTTTAAAATTCTCTTTATCATCAACATTTTCTTCTCTATGCGCACTGAATAAGAAATATTTTTTGTATTTTAATTTTAATTTTTTTAGAATTTTGGAACTATCTATTTTAGGTCTGTAATAATTAAGAACTTCTCCTAAGTGTGAGCCAGTTTTAAAAATTCTATCATTAGGAATATTTTCTAATATTAGATTTCTTCTTGCATGCTCAGTTATTACTAAATTAACATCACTAATATGATCAACTATTTTTCTGTTTAATTCCTCAGGAACTCGCATATCATGACACCTATTGCCTGCCTCCATATGAAAGATTGGAACTTTTCTTTTTTTTGCTGCTATTGTTGCGAAACTGGTATTTGTATCTCCATAAATCAAAAAAGCATCTGGCTTTTCCTTTTTGAGCACATTGTCAATTTTTTTAATCACATCTGAAATTGACTCTATTGAAGATTTATTAGAAATCTCTAAAAAGTAGTCTGGTTTTCTTATTTCAAGATCATCAAAAAAAATTTCATTTAACTCATAGTCATAATTTTGGCCAGAATGCACTAAAATATTATTAAAGTTTTTATCTAATTCATGTATCACCCTACTCATTTTAATAAGTTCAGGACGTGTTCCTATTAATGTGAGAGTCTTAATCATTAAGCCTGTCTTTAATAAAATCTAATTTTAAGAGCATGTTTTTTGTCTCTTCGAGGTCTAATTGTCTAGTATTGCTGGAGTTATAGTCTTCAACGTTGTCTCTTATCTGATCACCTTCACTAAAATACAAAGAATAATTAAGGTCTCTACTATCTGCAGGGACCCGATAATAGTCGCCAAGATCCTCTGATTTTGACATTTCTTCACTTGAAAGTAGTGACTCATATAATTTTTCTCCGTGACGTGTACCGATAATTTTTATATCGCTCTTTGAATTAAATATATCTTTGAGAGCTGAAACTAAGATTTCAATAGTTGTGGCAGGTGCTTTTTGAACAAAAATATCGCCAGAAGTAGCATTTTTGAAAGCAAAATTTACTAATTCGACTGAGTCATCTAGAGACATCATAAATCTTGTCATGTTTGGATTAGTAACAGTAATAGTTTTATTATTAAGTATTTGCTCTACAAAAAGAGGTATTACAGAACCTCTGGAAGCCATGACATTTCCATATCTTGTAGCACAAAATGCTATGTCTGAGTACATTCTTGACTTAGCAACCATAACTTTCTCAGATAAGGCTTTAGTTAAGCCCATTGCATTAATTGGGTAAACCGCCTTATCAGTACTTAATATTATTACTTTTTTTACTTGTCTTTCCTTTGAAGCCCTTAGAACATTTTCAACTCCAAGTACATTTGTTCTCAGGGCTTCAATAGGATAAAATTCGCATGACGGCACTTGCTTTAAAGCTGCTGCACTAAATACAAAATCAATGTTATGTAGAGAATCATATATTGCTTCATAATCTCTCACATCACCAATGACAAATTTAAGTTTGTCACTAGAAAATAAATTTCTACATTCTTCTTGTTTTTTCTCGTCCCGACTAAAAATAGTTATACTTTCAATATCCGTATCTATAAATTTTTTTATAACCATTTGACCAAACGAACCTGTGCCACCTGTAATTAAAAGTCTTTTATTTTTGAACATTTTATTTATTGTTTCTTTATATATTTACTAGAGTAATTACTTAAATATAGATTTTTAATCATTTCTTCCCATTTAACTCTTACGTAACCAGTTTTATTCATAAATAAAGATGAGTCTAATGATCTATTTATCTTTACTTTATCGCTAGGTAGAATGTTAATATTTTTATTATAAATTTTTGAGACAATACTAAGTAATGAAAATTTATCAATAGGAAAACCACCAACATGATAAAGGCCTGTTAAACTCGGTAATTTTAGTATATAATTATTTATAATGTTACATAGTTCAATAGTTGTAAGCCCAGAAAAAATTGCTTTTGTATAGCCCTCAATCTCATTCTCTTGTTTTAAAAACCAATCAATTAAAGAGTAATCTCCAATTAATTCATGGCCGACGATCGATGTTCGAAGTGTAATTACATTTTGATTATTTGATATTTCCCCAGCTAATTTTGATTTACCATACTCATCAATAGCATCAGTTTGAGAGCACTCATTATAGTTCCCAATATCACCACTAAAAACACAATCAGTACTTATATGTATCAACTTTACACTTATTTTTTTACATAGTTTACCTAAATAAAGAGGAAGTTTCGAATTGATTAAATACATTTGCTTTAAATCGTAATTTTTTGATTTTTGCTTAATCATACCTACACAATTAATAATAAGCTCTGGACTTAAGTCGATTATGAAGTCATGTAATTCCTCGAAATTGATTGCATCAATATTATTGATTAAATTTTGACGAAGATTTTTGGGGAAAAAGGACACGGACTTATCATTTCTGATCGAACCATATATCTTAAAATTTTGTATTTTAGATAAATTATTGAACAATACATTGCCCAACATTCCACTAGCACCTAAAATCAATATCTTCATTTAGTATTCAAAGCTTTTTTAAAAATTCTTTCTAGCTTATAAATATTTACATCTAAATCAAAATTTTTTTTAAAATATTCTCTACCATTCATACCCATTTTTATTTTTTCTTTACTACTTTTTCTCATTACTTCTAAAACTAATTTTGATAATTTAACTCCATCCTGTGAATTACATACTAAACCTGATTTAGATTCTGAAATTACTTTTTTTGCTTCTCCATCAACCGCCCCTACTATTGGTTTACCAGATGATAGATATGTTTGAAGCTTACTAGGAATGGTTTTTGCAAAATGAGAATTATCATTAAGCGTTATTACTAGGCCAGTTGATAACTCATAAATAGTTGGCATATAGATTGAGTCAAAAGGTCCGTCAATAACAAGATTTTTCAATCTTTTATCAGATATCTGTTTTTTTAACCAATTAATTCGAGACCCTGAACCAATAAGTACCATTCTAAATTTACTTTCATTTATTAAGCACTCACAGCATTTAATTATTGTTTCAAGCGATTGAGCTTCTCCTAGGTTTCCTGCAAAAATAAAGCATTTATATTCCTTAAGAGTCTCAATTAAGTTTTTGTGTATTTTATGATTTGAGGGGGTGATTTTTTTAGTGTCTAATATGGAATTCGGAAAGTAACTAATCTTTAGACTATTTGTATATTGACTTACTGCAGGTTTAAATCTTTTAGATTGGACTAGGATTTTATCGGAAAAATAATAAATAAATCTAACGATCTGACCAACTAAAAATATAAAGATTGGTGACCCAATGTATTGAAATGATTTTAAGGTATCAGGATATAAATCTTGAACCCATATAATAAGCTTAGAACTTTTTAGATATTTTAATAAAATAGAAGGTATGGAGCTTGTAATTGGTCCAGCTCCATAATGGAAAATTATATCAAATTTTTTTTTTCTAGTAAGAATTGGAAGAAATATTAATCCAAATATGATATGGGACAAATAGTTTAAGAATAAAAAAAATTTATTTTTACCTCTTGGTATTATTGGAATACGAAGAATTTGAAGATCTTTGTATATTTCTTTCGATGGCAAAAATTTTTTGTAACCTTCATAAATCTTACCATTAGGATAATTTGGTTTAGATGTAGCGATAGTTATTTCATGACCCAACTTACTTAGTTTCACAGCAATATCATTTATTTGAAAGTTTTCAGGAAAAAAATAGTGTGAAGTTATTAATATTTTCATTATCTATTGATAAATTTTCTTCTTTTCAGAACGTGAGGGATAATTAATTAAAACAGCATTAAATCTTCCTTTATAAACAAATAAACTTCCTGCAGCTAAACCAATAAATTTATGTTCCTTAATTACCTCTTTTAAATGATCTAAGCTGCCAGCTCCGCCCAAAAAAGTTATTGGTATTCTACTTTTTTCCATTACTTTATTAATTAAATTTAAGTCATAACCTATCATCATTCCATCCCTGTCAATTGAATTTATTATAACTTCACCTACTCCGAGTTCCTCAAGATATTTTATCCTCTCAGAAATTGTTAAATTTGTATTTGAAGTGCCATTTTTTGAAAATATAGTATATTCCTTAGTATCATTTAAATACTTAATATCTTGAACCACTACTAAACTTTGACTGCCTATCTCAATTGCAATGTCAGATAGAAGTTGTGGATTATCGATTGAAGCTGAGCTGATTGCAATTTTTTCTACCCCATATTCAATAATTTTCGTAACTTGTTTTATATTTTTTATCGCACCGCCATAGCACAAAGGCATTCTACATTCTCTTACAATTTTTTTAATTAAATCATAATTTGGTTCTTTTCCAGACGAAGAAGCTGTGATGTCCAAAAATACCAGTTCATCAGCATTTTTTTCATTAAATATTTTCACAGCATTTATTGGGTCCCCTATGTATTTTGGATCCTTAAAGTTTTTAGTCTTTACTAATTCACCATCTTTAATGAGTAAACAAGGGATAATTCTGGGCTTTAACATTACTTATAGATTAGAAAAGTTTTCTAGTATTTGAGCTCCATTCTCATGGCTTTTTTCGGGATGGAACTGAACACCAAATACATTATCCTTATTAATTGTACTACTAAACTCTTTTATGTAATTAGTTGAGGTAGTAATATGATTTTTATTATCACATTCATAAAAATATGAATGTAAGAAATAAAAATAAGACTCAAAGTGTATTTTATCTAATAATCCATTTCTATTAATGATTTTAATACTATTCCATCCCATATGAGGCACAGGCTCATTATTGTTTGAATAATTTTTAAGATTTAATATTTTCCCATCAATTAGTCCTAAACCATTTTTTATACCTTCTTCACTTGAGTTAGCCATAATTTGCATACCAACACAAATACCAAGAATTGGAGTTTTTTTAACTAAAACCGCATCTTTTAAGGGCTCAACAAAAGATTTTTTTTCAAGTAAACTCATTGCCTTATCAAATGCACCTACACCAGGTAATACTATCTTATCCGCCAATGATATTTCCTTATAATTATCAATAACTTTCACTTTAACATTTAATGTATTATAAACATTAATAAATGCATTTATATTTCCAAGGCCATAATTTATAATTGATATCATCTAATAATTCTTTTTTCGCCAAAAAGTCTCATAATAAATGTACCCAAACTTAATATATACATTTTATTTTTATAGTCTTTATAGGTTTTATTTTTACCTTTCATAATCTGTTTAAACTCCTCTACACTTATATCGAGCTTTGATGCTATATATTCGAAATCGTGCATAATCGTTTCAGGATTATATGCTGGTTGTGACAATTTTTTTAAAGCGTCGTCTCTTTTCATTTGTTCAGTTAAAATTAAACTTGAATATTGATTTCTTCTCTTATCAAAACCAAATTTCTTTGGTAGCCAGTATCCTTCATAAAATCTTGTAAATCTTGACTCGTAATGCTTGTGAGCATACTCTTGCCAACCGAATTTAGTCTTTAATAATTTTACAGCATCGTCCTTTATATATGTAACATTATTCAGTGGCTGTATTACTCTAATTCCTTTAAAAAAACGATAATAAATCTTATATTTGAGAATATCAGCTGTTGGAAACGTTGATAACTTTACTTTACCGAACTTATTATGTATGTCCTTTATCTGTATTAGATCAGACGTATGATAATTCCACTCAAGAGGCTCTCTCACACACTCTGTGGAGAAATTAGCGCCTGTAAGAATGTACTTAAACTTATTTTTGTTCGCAAAATTATAAAGTGATGCAAAAAAAGCATGGTCTTGAGGCGTGTCCAATGTGTTTACTTGTGCTTTAAAAAAAGAAAGTTGCAGGTCCCGCATTTCATTCCAGTTTATTACTTCAGTATGTAAATCAAGCTTCAATCCATCAATTATTTTTTCAATATTATTAACAGCAATTTGAGTATTCCAGCCTCCGTCTACATGAAATATTAATGGTCTCAATTTAAATTTTTCTTTTGCTAGGTATGTCAAATATGAGCTATCTATTCCACCACTGATGCCAATCAAACAATCATATTCTTTATTTTTACCATCATATTTTATTTGTTCTACTATCTTAGAAATTATTTTTTTTCCTTCTTCACCAGTTTTCCAATTTGGTAAAATGTTATTGCGATAATTTAAACAATAATCGCACGTTCCATTTTCATCAAAGACAATATTAGAATCAGAAGTATCCATGACACAATTTTTACATATCTGATATTCCCTATTTTTCACAATGATTTTATAACAAAAAAAGTTTTTTATTTGCTTCAATATTTTTTTTGCTTACTGCGTTAATCTTAAAATTATCAACTACAAGTTTTCTCTTTTTGTTTCTTTGCTCTCCAGAAAGTTTTGAAAATAAGTTCAATACATTAATGAATTTACTTTCTCTATTCAATTCTATATCCCATCCTAGACCTTTTCTTTGAAGATTTTTCCAAGGTGTATCCTTACTAGTAAGAACTAACGTTCCCACTGAAAGGGACTCATATATCACATGAGAATAATTTTCACCACCGGTAGGGAAAAAAAAAATATCATACTTAGAAAATATATTTTCAACATTACGCGGCTCTACAGGACCAATGTAATTTATATCTATATTTTTAGGTTTTTTTGATATCAAGTTCTTACATTTTTTCCAATATGTTTTGTCATGAATCATGCCATAAATATCAAATTGAACTTTAATTTTAAGTTTTGATAAAATTTCTATTGCATAGTCTAGATTTTTTTCAGGTGAAATCCTTGAT
>CEQL01149280.1_pt1 | contig 14580 bp, 12 predicted proteins | sample 356281 | NCBI WGS metagenome assembly CEQL01 (sample SAMEA2621203, study PRJEB7988) | marine metagenome | biome: marine biome (ENVO:00000447); feature: surface water layer (ENVO:00002042); material: "saline water (ENVO:00002010), including plankton (ENVO:xxxxxxxx)" | depth 5 m
CCTTTCGATTTTGAATTCATATTTTTACTTAGTAATTTTTCTGATCTTTTGTCTCCTTCCTTTCTGGACACTTTTTCACCGATATATTCAATTATTTTTGTATTTTTTTTTATGTTTTCTGTCGCGAATACTCCCGTACCATGTATTTTTGATCTTTTTACTTTCCACATAATTAGAAATTTAAATTTAATAGTCTTTTGGACTTAAGTTTTTAAAGTAATTAATTTCATCTTTTATCATATCTTCAAAGCTTTTTAAAACTTTCCAGTTCAAATCTTTTTCTGCTTTTTTTGTGTCACACCAAAATTGTGGCAAATCACCTTTTCTCTTTTTCACAATAATATAATTAATTTTTTTGCAAAGTATCTTTTCAAACATTTTTACAACTTCTAAAACACTATATCCACGTCCACTTCCAAGATTCCATATATTAAATCCACTATTCATATTTATTTTTTGCAAAGCCCTAGTATGACCTTGAATTAAGTCATCAATATGGATAAAATCTCTCACTCCCGTACCATCGGCAGTATCAAAGTCGCCTCCAAATATTTTTAATGATCTATTTTTTTTAAGTAATACTTTTATTATATTTGGTATTAAATTTGAACTTTGAAGAAAATCATATCCAAGTTTACCAGACTTATGTACTCCTATTGGATTAAAGTATCTTAAAATTGCAATTTTACAAAATTTATTAGCTTCATGAAAATCTCTAAGCAGAGTCTCAGATATTAATTTTGTCATAGCGTAAGGATTACCAACTATTGGACTTAAGATTCCTTCTGAATAAGGGATCTTAGCGTTATGTCCGTAAACAGTTGCTGATGATGAAAAGACTATTTTAGAAATTTTATACTTTTTTGCCAATGAAAGTAAATTGACAGTACAGTTTACATTATTGTCATAATACATTAATGGTTTATCAATTGACTCACTTATTGATTTAAAGCCAGCTAGATGAAATATAGTTTTGATTTCATTTTCTCTAAAAATTCTCTCTAATTTTTTCTTATTGAGAATATCACATTTTACAAATTTAATTTTTTTGTTAAGTGCTTTAGATATAGCTTTTATATTTTTTAGACTTCCATTGGCTAGATTATCTATAATTATTAACTTTTTATTTTTTTTGAGAAGATCGAATGCTAAATGAGACCCAATATATCCTGCACCGCCTGTAATTAAAATCATTTTTAAAAATTTTATTGTATTAAGAACAAATATTATTAAAAACTGCTACAGTGAATAATGTCAATTATATTTTCCCTCATCCGTCTGACCTCTAATCCATAATAAGAAAGGCAAATTTATAATTAACGCAATATTCATCCAATTATTAAATACATTGAGTGTTGGTGCAAAGGGCCACAAATAAATTATAATTCCAGATAAAATACAGATTTCAAAATCACTGAAATAATATTTATTGCTTAGTTTATATTTGAGATGTCTTATTAATGTTTTTAAAAAATAAATTAATACGACTAGCAGAAAAAAGAAACCAATAATACCTGTTTCGGATAATAATTGTAAATAAGTATTATGTGGATGAGTTGAACAAACTTCTATTTGATCAACATAATATTTGGTATTCCTGCATTCTATTCGAAAATTTTTTATACCAACGCCAATTATTTTATTATCCATAAACATTTTGTATGCGGCAGTGTAAATCTGGTGATGGCTTTTTGTAAAAATAAATATTTGTTTTTCTTCTATATCTTCATTGGAATTAGTATCACCTAACAAGTTCATTTGTATTAATGTATGGTCAATTACTCTCTCTTTAGCTGAAGGATTTATGTAACTAATAATAATAATTAATAAAATACTTGATATAAGTGTAAAAAGTCTAAGCTTGGCAAGTTTTTGAGAAAATAAAATTACAAAAAGGGCAGAAAGGTTAATATAAAAAAATGCAGTTCTATCTCCACTTAGAAAAATAAGCGCTTCCGATAAAATAAAAATTAAAATAAAAATAGAAAATAATTTATTTTTGGGTTGGAAGATAAATATTGATAAACCAAAAAAGATTGGCCAAAGTCTGCTTAGATAATTACCTAATATTTGTTCATCATTAAAAAAACTTGCCACTCTATAATCATTAGCGGTAGTGAAACCTAAAATATTGGCTCCATTGAAGTACTGATAAAACCCATCAAGTATTAGAACTGTGAAGGATGCAAATATACAATAAAAGAAATACTTTATAAAAGAACTATCAAAATTTAATAGAGCAACTATTGCAATTACAAAAATACCATACCTAACATAAACAAATGAGGTTCCCAAACTATCTAAATTGAAATTTAATAGAAGTGAATTTATTACAAGGTATATCCAAAATGTTAAAAAAAAATAAAAATATCTATTATTAAAGAGTGAAAAATTTTTTTCTTTAACACAATAAGCCAAGTACAATAAACCTATTAATGAAATTGAAAAATCGCTAAGAAAAGGACCGGTTATCAAGAATATAGGTAGTAAAGAAAATAATATTACAGGAATATGGAAAAAAATAATTTTTTGTTTGAATGAGCTAAATACCATAAAACATCTAATTTAACTTTATTATTATACACACTTTCAATTTTATTAATGTAACAATTATTTTAAGAACAATAACTAAAATTTATATCCTAATTAAGTAATCTTATTTACTTTCAGTAAATGGTATTTTTTCTATCATTTTAACTTTTTTCTAAACTTTGCTCAGTATAAATGTGATCAACTATTTCAGAGTTGGATTTATAAAGACTTATTAATTTACTTAATAATTTTTTCACATCATCAACTTTATTGTGATTTAATAAAATTTTTAATTGATCTAATTCAATTTCTAATTGACTAAAGGGAACGTAAGGATCACTTATCTTTTGTATTTTAGAGTGTGTCGTTTTTTCAGGATTATTCCCAATTAATAATTCCTCGTATAGTTTTTCACCTGGTCTTAGACCAGTTATTTTAATCTCCACATCTCCACTTAAATTTTTTTCATCCTTTACACTAAGTCCAGATAAATTTATCATTTTATATATTAAGTCTTTAATTTTGATACTTTCTCCCATATCTAAAACAAATACTTCTGACTCTTTTCCCATTGCTCCAGCTTGAATAACTAACTGAGCTGCTTCAGTCGTAGTCATGAAGTATCTAGTTACATCTTCATGTGTCAGTGTAACTGGTCCACCTTCTTTGATTTGATTTTTAAATTTTGGAATAACTGAGCCAGAAGACTCTAGTACATTTCCAAAACGTACTATAGAAAAGTTAGTAATGATATCTTTTGTATCATTATAGATTCCTTGCATACAGAGTTCAGAAAGTCTTTTAGAGGCCCCCATGACATTGGTCGGCCTAACTGCTTTATCACTCGATATTAAAACAAGATTGGAAACTTCTGATTTTACTGAAGCTTTTGCAACGGCTAGTGTGCTAAAAACATTATTTTTTACGCCTTCACATATATTTTCTTCAACAAGAGGTACGTGTTTGTATGCAGCTGCATGATATACGGTATCTACAACAAACGTCTTAAATACTGTCTCTAATTTCATTTGATCTTGAACGTTAACAAGTAAAGGTACTAATTTAGTGCTCACGCCATAATTATTTAATTCTGTGTGTATTTTATAAAGAGCAAATTCATTAAGCTCTAGCATCAATAATTTTTTTGGATGTAATTTTATAATTTGTCTACATAATTCAGAACCAATAGATCCTCCTGCACCTGTAACAAGAACATTTTTCGAATATATATTTTTATTTAATAGTATAGTGTCAGGTTTGACTTCTTCGCGACTTAATAAATCATCAATATTTAAATCTTTAATATCTGATATAGTAATTCTTCCATTTACAATTTCTGATATGCTTGGAAGTGTTTTAACAATTACTTTATATTGCTCTAAATTTTCGATTATATAATTTTTTTTTCTTCTACTTATAGTTGGAATAGCAAGAAAAATATACTGAATATCTTCGCTTTTAATTAATTTATTTAAGTTTGAAGGATCATAAACAATTCGCCCTAATAAAAGCTGTCTATGTAGTTGATCATTATCATCAATGAAGCCTTGAACTTTAAATTCAAAACTATTTTCAAGAGCAACAGCTAATTGTCTTCCAGCCTCACCTGCCCCATAAATAAGTACATTTTTTTTATTATACATTTTATCGTCACTTAATTTGCTGGATAAAATATACTTAATACCTAATCTTGATAAAATTATTAAAAAAAATAATAGCATAGGCTGGAGTACGCCAATTGATCTTGGGATACCATAAATTCCATAAACCCCAATTACTAAAAAATATAATAAACCGTATACAAGTGTAGAAATTAAAATAGTAAAAATAATTGATAATCCAGTAAATCGAAAAATAGTTCTATATAAACCAAATAACCAATATATTGGAATTGCAATAATTACTGATAACAGTGCTGGTGTGAAATTAAGTTCTTTAAACAAAATTAGTTCTTCTAATCTAATAATGTAAGCTAGCCAGGTACAAGTTATACACAAACTTACATCTGTGAGTAGAACAATAATTCTCTTTGAATAGCGTGGGAGTGATAAAATGCTAATTGAAAGTTCTTTAAATAAATTAGCCATAAAATTTAATTTAAATTAAGTATATTAATTTTATAAGGTTTAGATATTTTAATAATCAAATTAAGCATTATTATTGTCCAGATTAATGTTTCACGCCATCTCGATTGAAAACACGCAAAAAAGTATACAACAGAATTTTTAAATCAAACCATATAGATTGTCTTTCTAAATACTCCAAATCAAAAGCAACTTTCTCAGATATTGATAATTCATCCCTTCCATTTACTTGCGCCCAGCCTGTAATACCAGGCATCAATTTATCTACTCCATACTTATTTCTAAGAGAAACTAATTCTTCTTGATTAAATAGGGCTGGTCGTGGACCAACAAGGCTCATATCCCCTTTTAAAACGGAGAATATTTGTGGAAGTTCATCAAGACTTGACCGTCGTAAGAAACTACCAATTGGTGACAAATATGTTTGTGGTTTATTCAAAAGGTGAGTTGCAATAATAGGTGTCTCAATTAACATTGACCTGAATTTGGGCATTTTAAATATCTTATTATTTCTTCCAATTCTATCAGACCAATAAATTGCTGAACCTCTTGAAGTAAAACGAACGGCAATTGCAATTAATATCATAGGAGCTAAAAGTATTGATAAAAGCAAAACACCAAGTACAAAATCAAAAATCCGTTTCATTCATATCCTCTAATTTTTTTTTTGCTTTGAAACCCAAAGACTCCAACTTCGCTGCTGAGTAAAGTGAATTACCAAGTAGTTTATCTACTTTAGATTTAGCTTCAGGACTTATTAAGCAGCATAAGTCTAATACGCTTTTAGGAATACTCCATTTAGGTATTGATTTTCCATGAGCTTTACAGATTGAATTATATATGTCTCTAGATGAATAAGATATACCATCAGTTGCTATGAAAATTTCCCCATCATCGCAATTGTGTTGAGTAGTAAGTATAATTGCTCTTACTAGATCATCTACATGTATCATCGAACGCCGATTGCCTATTTCAGGTAAAGGAGGAAACCATCCTTTTTTAATTCCAGTTGACATTAATTTTAAATTGCCTTTCATATTTGGGCCATAAACTAATGCAGATCGAATTATAATCACTTCCATATTAGTTTCTCTAGCAATTTCTAAAAGTCTCAGCTCTGCCTCTCTCTTTGTTTCTCCATAGATACCTTCTGGCAAGCTTAAATCATCTTCAGTCAAGCACTTATCAATTTGTGAATTTCCACCTGCTTTTACACTACTTAAAAATACGAATTTCTTAACATTAGATTTTACAGCAAGGCTCGCGAGCTTAACTGTAGCAACCACATTTAAGTTATGGTAATGATTTTTGATTTTATTGGGATCACGAGTGTCATGAGTAAAAGCTGCTAAATGAAATACTGTTTCTACGTCTTGCATAGCATTTTTTGGAAGTGTTTCTGTTTGTAAGTCACATTTTATAGTGTCATTAGATCCACTACTTCTGGAAATTAAACGTGGTCGATAGCTATTTGATCTTAAATAAGATACGAGCCTGCTACCAATAAAGCCTGTCGCGCCTGATACCAATACGTTCATCTTAATATTGCTTTAATTGTTTCTAAATAATTATTTATAACTATTTTTTCATCGAACTCTCTTATCATCTTTTCTCTTCCGTTCTTACCCATTATATGCCTCTGGTCTTCAGTAAGGTTTAACATTTTTTCCATTTTTTCTGCTAGATCAGAGGAATTTCTTGTGTTGCATATATATCCATTGACTCCATCATCTACGACATCTCGACAGCCATAATTATCTGTTGTAATAATTGGTCTTTGCATACTTGCTCCTTCAAGTAATGATCTTGGAGTTCCTTCCCTATAATATGAAGGCAACACTATGCAATCAGATTGAGCTATTTCCACTCTAACATCTTCACTAGTACCAAGATAAATTATATCTCCGTCCTTTATCCAAATATCCATTTGTTTTTTTGATATTGCTGTTGGTGTTTTCATGTCTAAGTGACCAAGTAATTGAAACTCTACATATTTATACTTTTGCTTAATGATACGAGCAGCCTCAACAAATTCTTTGATTCCTTTTGACCACAGCATTCTCGAAATAAGCAAAAACCTAAATACTCCATCGTTTTTTTTTTTTTCAGCATAGAATCTTTCTACATCTACGCCACTGCCAGGCAGTAACTTACATTTGTTTTCTGATACTAAACGTTGATCTAGAAACATTTTAAGGTCATCTTTATTTTGAAAAAATATTTTTGCAGCCCTTTTTTGTGAGAGTTTATATAATAATTTCGCTAACATAGTAATTAGACTCTGATTCATAAAGAGAGTTCCCAAACCTGTAATATTATTTACAAAAGGAATTTTTAATATACTGGCTGAGATTGAACCATAAATATTTGGTTTAATGGTAAACTGTAAAATTATATCAGGCTGAAGTTGTTGATATATTCTATAAAATCTAAAAATTGTTTTTAAATCTTCGATGGGATTTATGCCCCTAGGACTTAATGTTATGTCAATATGTTTAAAGTGTTTTTTGATACTTTCACTATATAAATCGCTTGGAGAAATAAAAATTACTTCATAACCTTTTTTTTTAAATGCAAACCCAAGGTTCGCTCTCATGTTCCATGCATACCACGAATTATTTACTACTATTGCTATTTTTGACACCGATAAACTTTATAATAAAAAAATTATTGACATGATTTTATCGTATATTTTTATTTTTTAAATTATAAAATTATTTCAATATTTAAATACATATTTTCCAATTTATTAGTATTTGAAATATTTTCGTAATTTAGAATTATTTTTCTTGTTAGCACGACTTTTTAGAAATTTAAAAAAAGACTCAGCTACATACCTCAAATACTTACCGAAAAATTGGTTATACTGTAACGATTTAAATGACTTTAAAAAGTTCATCGTTTTAGTAAGTTTCAAATCATCTGCGTATCGTAAACTTTCAGCTTCCTTTTTAAGAATTTCTCCTCTATTAGTTATTCCTTCAGCGAGTGACAAATATTCACTTTTGTTTATGCTAATAGATACAATCGACTCAAAAAAAGAAATATTTGATATTCTTTTATTCACTTGTTTATTGGTTTTTAATTTTGGTGTCCTTAGGTTGACACCATCAACTAAATTAGATGCATATTTAATAAAGGTAAATTTTGATGGATAACCATATTCTTTTTCATATGAAGTATACGTGTCCTCAATTATTATTTTCCCCCCTGACTTAATATTATCCAATGAACATTCGACAGTTATGATTTGTTGTTTGTATGTATGCCCTCCATCGTCTAAGATCACATCTACATTACCAACTGTCTCATAGAAGTTTGCCCAAAAGTTTGGGTCACTTTGACTTCCTATAAATATTTCAAATCCATATTCTTCCCAAACCTTTGCATGTTCATTTATTTCAATACCTATTACTCTTGCTTTTTCTCCAAAAAAATTTTTCCACATGAATAATGATCCACCATCTAAAACACCCACCTCAACAAAAGTAATCTCTTTACCTATGTATTCTTTAAGCAATGTATCATAAACATTAAAATAGGACTCGTGCTTTATACTACGATATGGGCTATTCATGAAAGCTGCGTAAGATTTTGTATTTTTATAATTCATAATTTTTTAGGAAGATGATTAAAAAAGATATTTAAAATAGTTTAAATTTACTAAAAATATTATTTTATTATGTATTCTATTTAAAAGATGGCCAAGTAAAAATATCATCTTCATGAAAGACTCTTAGAGATTTACAAACTCTGACGGCACGTTCCTCTGAAAGCCCTTGATTGAGTCCATGCTCATGAAAAACAATTGAATTAGGTTCGTACACAATCTTTCTTCCTTTTAATGCCTGTTCACGGGCCCAGAATCTGTCTTCAACGCCATTCTGATTTTCGTCAAACTTACACATCTCCCAAGCCTTTCGATCTATTAGGGAGAACGCATTATGAAAAAAAGGATAATTTTTGTATATTATTCTTTCCCTTCCAAAAACAGTAATTAAATCCCTAGTATCAATTGGGCTGCTTTTAATAGTTGGTATTTGTCTTCCGAAAACACCTGCAGCATCATAGTATTTGCGAACTTCTAACATATTTTGAACAGATGTCTGTGTTACAATTTCGCAGTGAGCTGACAGAATCAGGATATTGGCCTGGTTGGTTTCATTGATGCCAAGATTTAATGAGTAACTATAATTAAATTCAGATTTATCATAATTTACTATTACGCAGTTTTCATTGATTGCAAATTCTTTTGAACCATCATCACTATTGTTATCAACTAAAATAATTTTTTCAGGATTAACAGATTGATACTTTAAAGACTTTATTACTCTAGGAAGCCACTCAATTTCATTTCTACATCGAATAACAACGTCATATTTCATAAGTAATAACCTTTCATATAACCGATTTAATTTTTAACATAAGCATCAAGGCAAGAAAGTAATACTTCCTGAAGCAATCCTATCTTTCCATACTATTCCCTCAGGATAAACGTGTGAATTAATAAATTCTTCATACATTTCTAGACCCCAGCCATATGATTGAGGCGTAACGTAGTGGCCATCGTTGACTTGAACAGGATACTTAAATACATCTTCTTGAAGAAAATCTATATATTCAACCAATTGATTATCTGAATGGCTAGATACTTTTATCTGATCCCAAATAGCAAAATGAACAATCATATTACATAAACCAATTCCGCCACCATGAGGACAAACAGGAACATTAAATTTTTTTGCAAGTAAAATTACTAGTAACACATCATTAACTCCACCTAATCTGCAGGCATCTATTTGACAAAAACCAATAGCTCCTGACTGTAATAATTGTTTAAAAACCACTGGTGAAGGAACTTGTTCTCCTGTTGCAACTTTAATATTAAATTTCTCTAGAGCTTTTGAGACCTTTAAATGCCCACTTATATCATCTCTTGCTGTCGGCTCTTCAATCCAAAAAGGTTTAAATTCACTCAGTTCTTTCATATAATCAATCGCTTCATCAACTCCCCATATCTGATTACAATCAACCATCATTTTAGCATCATGACCTATAACACTTCTAATAAATCGTAATCTCTCTTTATCATGCTCAAGATTTTGTCCTACTTTCATTTTAAAACAGTCAAATCCTCTATCTTTCATCTTACGGATAGTTTTAATAATTTCGTCATCTGATAGTCCTAGCCATCCCGATGTTGAATAAGCTTTTGGACCTTTTACTAAAAACTTTTTTTCTAAATCTTTATGTTTTTCAGATCTTTCATTTAAAATTTCAATAGCTTCATTAGCCGTAAGTGCGTCCCTAACATACCGCCAATCTATAGATTGAATTATTAATTTGGATGGTAAATCTACTAGTAATTTCCACATAGGCTTTTTTTCTATTTTTGCCCATACATCCCATAACGCATTCATGATTGACCCTAGGGCCATTCTATTTACACCATCAGCTAACCACCTTAATTGATGATGGTCATTTATGTATCTATAAATTAAGCCTGGGTTTTGCATGAATTCTGTGAAATCATATCCTTCTAATAATTTTGAAATATCTTTTACACCATAAGCAATCCAATCATTGCCAGCGCCTGAAGTGAAACATACTGAGTGACCTTGTATACCGTTATCAAGAATTATTGATGTATAAACACAAGAATAGTTTGGTTTTTTATGAAATGGATCTGAACCATATAAATTATCAGATGTAGGAACTCTTATATCAAAAACTTTAATCTCTTTAATTGTAAGCATAACTTGAAATTCTATAATTTATTTAATTTTTATCAATTTAATCACGGCTGTTAGATTTTTTTGAGTTTAAGTTCATTCAGAAAATAAAATATTATGATTTCTAATACATCCATTTTTTATACCACATCTGAAATATTAAAATATACCAGAGCTTTGAAACATTTATATTATCACCATTCATATAACTATTTTTCATTTGAATTACTTGTTGAATGTTAAAAAGTTTATGATGGCTTAAAGTTTTTTCATTTAAATAAGAGTCAAAAATTTCTTTTAGCTCATCTTTCAACCATTGCTGAATTGGAGCACCAAAGCCTTTTTTGTCCTGATTCATCATTTCTTTTGGCAAGTATTTGTGTACAACTTCTTTTAGTATCCATTTTTTAGTGCCATTTCTTATTTTCATCTTATTAGGAATCTGAGCAATAAATTCAACTATTCGATGATCAAGCAGAGGTTCACGGCCCTCTAATGTCGCACTCATAGTTGCTCGATCTACTTTATGTAATACATCATCTAGCAAAAATGTTTTAAAATCAATCCCTAAAAGATTAGAAATTTGATGTTGATTTATCTGAGTATCAAAATTTGTTTTTTTTTCTTTATATTTATAATTTAGAATTGATGACAATTCTATATTTGAAAATATTCCAGATGCTTTTAACATTTGCTTCTCATCAAAATTTAAAATATCTGCAAATCTATTACATCTTGTCCTAGAGTCATACATTCCTCCAAAAACTGACAAACCTGTATGAATAAGTTGATTTCTGAGTACGTTAGCTAGCGAAGTTTTTAGAAAACTTGGTATTTTATTAAAAATCTTAATTTTGTTTATAATTGAAGTATACTTATTATATCCACCAAATATTTCATCGCCACCATCAGCACTAAGGCATACGTCTACTTTTTTTTTTGCTATTTGACTCACTAATATAGTTGGAATAACACTATTATCTCCAATTGGCTCATCGAATATTTCAGGAAGATCTTGAATAATATTGAATGCATCTTGCTGCGTACAATAATATTCTGTGTGATTTGTTCCCAAGAACTGTGATGTCTGTCTCGCAGAAAGCAATTCGTCATATTTCTTTTCCTTGAAACCTATTGTGAAAGTATTTAGTTTATCACTCCTGTTGTGCTGAAGTATAGCAGCAAGAACAGCACTATCGTAACCACCACTTAGAAATATGCCAACTGGAACATCAGAAACCATTCTATATTCAAATGCAGATTTAAATAGACTTTCTAATGCTTGAATGGCATCCTGATCACTTATATTTAATTTTGGCTTATTGTAAAAATCTATTACATCCCAATACTTTAGAACATCTAATTGTTTAGTTTTTAAGTCAAATTCTAAAATGTGACCCGCTTTTAATTTATAGGTATTTTTAAAAATACTATATGGTTCAGGTATATATCCATACTGAATATAAAGAGATAGAGCATCTTTATCTATTTCTTTTTTAAATCTTTTATTTTCATGAAAACTTTTAAGCTCACTTGAAAACATAAAAAGATTATTATCTAGATAATAATAACAGGGCTTCACACCTGCTCTATCACGAATTAAAAATAATTTTTGTTTCTTCTTATCATAAATACCTATAGCAAACATTCCAATAAATTTATTTACAGCTTTTTTGCCCCATTTGTGAAAAGCTTTTAATATCACTTCAGTATCACTATTAGATTGAAAACTGTAATTAAGTTTAATTAGTTCATCTCTAATCTCCTTAAAATTATAGACTTCTCCATTATATACAATTTCGGTATCTTGAAATTGCATTGGTTGATCACCTCTTGTTGAAAGATCTAATATAGAGAGTCTCCTGTGACCAAGACCAATAACTGAATTTTGATTTTTGTGAAAACTGTAACCTTTTTTTGGCCCTCGATGATCAAGTCTATCTGTCATCTTTTGTAAGACATTCAAATCTAGTTTCTTCTCAAAATCACAAAAACCGACTATTCCACACATTTGTTTTAATTAAATTTTATTTGATAATGATTTTAAATATTAATTTAGACAAAAAAAGTTATTTAGACAGTCATAACTGCTTATGTTTAATTATCTTTGAAAGACCTTGAATTTAAAGATTGCAAATAAGTTTAAAAATAACTTACTAATTATTCCTTTTCTCTCAACTCCACAAGCTAGCATAATTCTAGGCTTAAAACTGTTGTGAGCACCTTTTCTATGATAGCCAGAGGTATTAGCTAAGACAAATGTACCTTTTGATCCAGTAAATGTCTTAATTCCAAACCTACTTATTGCATTATCAAGATTTTTATCTCTTAATCTGGTTGATCCAGAACTAAATAAGTCACCATTTATAATTGCTCTATTAGTTTGTTCTGATCTATAGGTAGCGTCCATAAAAGAACCCTCGAGGTATTCAAAAGGCGAGTTCCCTTCTCCGATGTCTTGCAGATATATAAATCCCTTTGCAACGCTTCCGTAAGTGTCCTGATGCATTTCAGAGTTTGAGTTTTCACCTCGCACTATCGAAAGTGAATAGTTCATATCTGTCAATTTGCACTTATATCCTGCTAACGCTGATAAATGATAATTGAAATCTTTATCTAAGTTTTTTTCTAAAAATGAGTTTATCTTCTCGTTATCTTGCTCAGAAAAAGAATAATAAGCTGAAAACGAGTTAGATATTTTTTTTTCCTTACCGTCTTTAAAATAAGGTTGAGCACCTGCGTGACTTGGGTTTGTATATTCTATTACGTTGTCAATTAATGGGTTTATTTCAGAAATATTAGATAAATTAAATATAGCAAAACCAGAATCAAAAGATTTTCTTACGTTTATAACTACATCTTTTGGAATGGTTTTCATTATTAAGTTTGAGACTTTTATATCTAATAATATTCTAAATTCCTCATATCTCGTTTTAGCAAAAATTTTTGTATTTGGTGATTTATGTATTGTTGAAAAGTAGAAGAAAATATCTTTAAGTATCTTTGGAAGAATCCAATAAATTCTTTTATAAATTAGTGAGGGTATCCAAATAAAATGCTTTAGCTGTGGTTTTCGTCGTTGTATTTTTTTTTCTTTTTTAAATTCATCAAAAGAATAATTAAAGTCATTACCAAACATTTCCTCAATTTTTTTTATTGTTGTCATTTATCTAAAATTGTTCATTAATTAAAATCTATTCCTTGATCAGGAGCGACACTGCAGAGATTCCTAATCAACTCCATGTCATTATCATTTTTTAACAAGAAACCACTCCATTGTGAAGACTCAATTAAGTATGTTTTTTCATTAAATAATTGACCTGATTTGAGATATTTCATCATTTTTCTATCCCAACCCATCATCGCGTAATTAAAACAATTTATAGGTTTTAAGTCTTGAGTTCTTGCAAAACCATTTTTCCAATTAAAATTAAGCGGATGTGAATTAAATACTGAATGTACTAGTTTAGAATTCACTGAAATACTAGACTGCCATTTTATATCTTCTGCTTTATTAACGAAGTTTATTATGTCACTCAATGTTTGTAGAGGACTAGCAGTATTCAACCAAAAAACTCTCTCACATATATTATTATTAAAGAAATCTAAAACAACCTGATCGCTTGTTGTTTCGGATGTTGCTAAATCTTTATCTCTAAGGTAAAAATCTACACCCATTTTAGAGCATATTTTTTCTAATTCTGGATCATCTGTATTCACAACTATACGATCAAAAATATTGCTTCTTATAGCTTTTAAAATTGCAATTTCTAAAACTGAAAATTTTCCAATTTTTAAATAATTCTTTTTAGCTAATCTTAAAGACCCCATTCTAGCTGGAACCATGCAGATATTCATAATTTAAGTTCCTTTAATTTGATCGTATTAAAACACAATTGCACTAAACTAATTTTATTTTTTTATACATTATTCAAACGATTTGATTATTTGCCAATCTGAATTGTATTCCAAACTCTGATGAGCAGCTTCTATTACTGCAGTGCTAATCAATGATTCTTTAAAACTTGGTCTTTTTGCTTGTAATTCGCTGAGAGAAATTTTTTTATCTTCTAATGATATAACATCACTTATAAACGTTGTTATGCTCTCAATGCCATATCCATTCCAACTTATATTTCCATTTTTTGTACCATATGACATTGAAAAATATGGATTAATATCCTGAACTCCAAGTTCATCAGTATTGATTGTTATGCCTCTATTTTTTTGAT
>CEQL01149216.1_pt1 | contig 14546 bp, 12 predicted proteins | sample 356281 | NCBI WGS metagenome assembly CEQL01 (sample SAMEA2621203, study PRJEB7988) | marine metagenome | biome: marine biome (ENVO:00000447); feature: surface water layer (ENVO:00002042); material: "saline water (ENVO:00002010), including plankton (ENVO:xxxxxxxx)" | depth 5 m
AATATGTTCATTTGTTGAATTCATCAACTGTTCGCGTTTATTTTTAAGTTCATGTTCCATATCAACATGAATATATTTACAATTATATTCAATAGAATATTTTTTAGAAACTGTCTCCAATACCTTGTATGGAATCTGTTTCTCACACCAATAAATATATGATTCATTATCGTCACAATAATACATTTTAATAACGCCCAATGGTGTAGATTCGGTCAAAAAGCAATTTTTAAGATCAGAAATTTCATCATTATCCATGTCAACTTCTTCTAAACTTTCATAATCTTCATTATATAATTTAATATATTTTTCAATAGCCTTTTCTTCTTGTGTTAGATAATCTTCACTTTCAGGATTATCAATCATAGTAGGATATACAAATTTACCAACAATAGAAAAACCAATAAAAAATCCACAAGCAATTACCGCACTTACAAATGTATACTTGTAGATATTAGTGTCATAAATCACATCAAACATCTTATAATACTATTATAGCATATTTTTTATTTAAATAATAATAAAAAATTATTTAAATAAAATACTAATATCCTCTAAATTTAATCAATCAAAATAATATTTATTTAAACTGTTTTACAAAAATGATTACCTAGGCAATTCAGAAACTAATTCCATAATTTCATTCTGAAGGTCAGGTGCTTTGTGTAGTTTCATGCCATCCTGTTCTGGATGAAATGCTACCAAATAGAGATTATCAATACGCAAACCATAATTCTTCTCTAAAATATACTTATAAGTATTCAATTGTAGGGAGTATTGCCAGTAGTTAGAATCGGGTAGCATTGACAAAACTGGATGTGAATATTTATCAAAACCAGAAGTCTTGATTTCTTTACTGCGTTTCCAGTCATAAATATCATATCCTCCATTAGAGTTTTTGAATACCATATCAATTGAACCACTAAGTTTCTTTTCTTCATCAAAGACACACCACTCAGTGCGGTATGGAACCAAACCTTTTTCAGATTGAACTCGTTTAAATGATTCAAATTGTTCACATTCTTTATCCAAACCATCCCACAAAACACCTCCTTTCATTGAATCATTACCAATTCCATTAAAATAGCATTCAATGGCATAATGCATGGCTGTTCCCATTGTACGAGATTCGTAACCATTATCATTCCACTGTTTCTTTATCTGCGCAGCTGTCATACCTTCATATTTCTTATTTTTACCAGAAGCCAACATTTTTTCGATAACAGCATCAGCATTAAAAGGTTTTGAGTAACTATGTACAAATTTAGTTACAGAAGTAAAACCAGTCTTACCTTTTACATAGTATACATGTCCCCTTTCTTGAAAGCGAATATGTTTATCGTGTTCATGAGAATTAATTCTCTCTAAGAAATTAATATCATATTTTTTTGAATCAATACCTCCTTCCATTCTAATAATATGTCGAATATGTGTAAGTCTTTTTTTTAGCAAAAGTTTTTGTGAAAATGTCATTAAATTTTGCGAGCGCAAAATAGAACGTCGACGTGTAAAAGAGCGGGTATAAACCATTTTATTGTACTAAAAACAATTTACTTAAAGATGAAAAACTCAATTTTTTTTTTATCATGTATTTAATTACTTTTTTTAGCCCCTTTTTTGCCTCTTTTAGCCTTAGCAGTTTTATTTTTTTTTAATTTAAGTTTTTTATCACTTTTAACACGTTTATTAGTCTTTTTATGTTTAGGATTATACTCCTTTGCCACAACAAAATTAACTTCTTCATTTTTTGGTGTAGAAAATTGATGATAATTAAATAAATCTCTAAAAAAATCAGGACCAGTAGTATTTGTTGAATTTGTAAAGCTTAAAGGATCTCTTGAAAAATTATTAAATGATGTATGTATATCGTCACTGTTTATATCAAAGTCAAACATTAAACGGTCTCTAAAATCAAGATGATTACCATTAAAAAATTCATCATTAATTTCATCCATAAGTTCTTCATCCTGTTTCCCCGAATCTATTATATATGTATTGAATAGATTCATAGCAGAATTAATATTATCAATTGGTATTTCAGTAACAATGGGTTCTTCGTCATTTCCAAGTTCATATAATTTAACAACCTCACCATCACTTTCAATTCCAAGAACCATATTCTCATGTTCTTCATCATTTATACTTTTATTTACGCTATATGAACCAGTAAAATATGTTGTCATTATTATATATAATGAAAGAAAAAGATGATATTAAACATAATAAAAAACCACAGAAAAAAAGTTCAGAAATGAAAACAACAGTATATACAATGAATGATGCTATAATATTACATGATAACAGTAAAGAGTATAAACGAGAGAAAAATCAAGACAAAAAACAAGACAAAAAAACAGCAAAATATGTCAAATTAAATAAAAATTTTTTAGATGATTACTTTAAATTATAGAATAATTATAAAATTATTGAGGATTATTTTATAATTATGCTAATATCATATGGCTAATACAGCAAATATGAACATTGTGAATTTATTTGAAGAACTCTCTGATCTTCTTAATAAATTGGGTGAGCCTTTTAGAGCAAAAGCTTATAAAAGCGCATCAAATGCTGTTTCTACATATCAAGAGGAAATCACTAAAGATACAGATTTGAATAGTATAAAAGGACTGGGTAAAACTACAATTGAAAAAGTTCATGAAATTTTAGAAACTGGACATATCAAATATGTAGATGAACTTAAACAACGACCCCAAATTCTTTTCACAAATGTATACGGCATTGGTCCCAAAAAGGCAAAAGAACTTGCTGATAAAGGATACAAAACCATTCTTGAACTATCTAATGCTTACAATGAAAATAAATCTATTCTTAATGATAAACAGGCGATTGGTATTAAATATTACAATGATATTATGGAGAGAATTCCCCGTCATGAAATCAACGAGTTTAAATCCATTTTGGAAGAGACACTTTCAAAAAATCAATTTTCACTACAATTTGAAATTGTTGGTAGTTATCGTAGAGGTGCTGAAACATCAGGTGATATTGATGTAATTCTGACAACTACAGCACCAGAACAATCATCTCAAATTCAATCAAATACATTTAAAAAGTTTCTCGATGTTCTTTCAAAAAACGGAACAATTACCCATTTCTTGTCTCAAGGCCCTACTAAAAGTCTTGTTGTTGGCAAAGTAAATGATTCCAAATATTATCGTCGTATTGATTTCCTGTATACAAAACCACCAGAATATCCATATGCTATCCTTTATTTCACAGGAAGTAAATATTTCAATCTAGGAATGCGTTCACGTGCTCTTAAACACAATATGTCACTAAATGAGCATTGCTTTTCGGATATTAAAACAAAAAATAAAATTGATTATCCTAGTGTTAAAACAGAAAAGGATATATTCGATATACTGAACATGGAATACAAAGAACCAACCGAACGCATTGATGGTAATTCTGTAGAGGACAAACACACTGTAGAGGACAAACACACAGTAGAAGAAGTAAATCAAAGTGTGGAAACGGTAGATACTCTTGAAACAAATGACCCACTAAAAAACATAGAAAAATTTAAACAATCAGGTCAGTCGTTTCTAGAGACACAATCAATTCAGACACTTCAAGAAATGATTTCAACAGCAAATCACTACTATTTCAATGAACAACCTATTATGACAGATAATGAATATGATATTATAAAAGAATACATTGAAGATAATTATCCAGACACTGAATTTGATATTGGTGCTCCAGTATCTCAAGGAAAAGTAAAATTGTCTTATCCAATGCCATCAATGAATAAAAAAAAAGATGAAAAATCTATTAATAAATGGTTTGAAAAATATCCTGCTATTCATGATGAATCCAACCCAGAAACATTCAATTATCTTATTACAGCAAAACTCGACGGTGTAAGTGCGATGTTCTGTAATGAAAATGGTGAGCAACGCCTTTATACTAGAGGTGATGGTATTTCTGGTCAGGATATTACACATATGGTAAAATATTTGCCCCAACTAGGCAGGATCAGTGATAAAAAAGTAACTTTGCGAGGTGAATTGCTGATTAAAAAAGAGACATTTGAAAAGCGATATAGAAAACATTTTCGTAATCCACGTAATTTTGTATCGGGTCTAGTAAATCAAACCAAAGACCTACACTCAAAAGACACTACAAAACGTTATAAGGACATAGATTTTGTCTGTTATGAAGTGATTAGTCCAACAATAAAGCCTGAAAAACAGATTGAAATAATTAGATTTGTTAACGGTAAAGATACTGGTCTAAATGAGGCTACATTTACAGCCAAACCTACTATAAGTGAATTGTCTGAATACCTTAAAGATTGGCGAACAAATTATAAATATGAAATTGATGGAATCATTGTGGCATTTAATACTCTAAGGAAAAGAGAGAATAAAAATCCAGATGATGCTTTTGCTTTCAAAATGGCCCTTACAGACCAAACAGCAGAAACATTTGTAACGGATGTTATTTGGACAGCATCTAAAGACGGTTATCTAAAACCCCGTGTTCGCTTCTCACCAGTAAAAATAAGTGGCGTGGACATAGAATATGCTACTGGTTTTAATGGAGCATACATTCGCGATAATTGTATCAATGTCGGAACAAAAATTGAAGTAATTCGAAGTGGTGATGTTATTCCTTATATTAACTCAGTAATTACACCATCTGAAACACCAAAAATGCCAGAAGCAGATACATATAAATGGAATAAAACAAAAATTGATATTATCCTTCAGAATCCGAAAGACGACCCTACAATTTGTGAAAAGGTCATCGAGTCATTTTTCAAAACAATGGAGATTCCTAACATTGGTAAAGGTGTGGCTAAACAACTTGTAGAGAGTGGTTATACAACAATCGAATCCGTCGTAAATCTCACAGTTGATGACTATCTTGAAATTCCTGGTTTTAAAAAGACTAAGTCAGAAAAACTTTACAACGCAATTCAAGACAAGCTTTACTCTACAGAATCACCACTTACATTCTCTTCGTTGCCACAGTTGATGGCAGCTAGTAACTTGATGGGACGAGGCATATCCACAAAGACAATTGCTAGTATTCTAGAAACCTATCCCACAATTTTAACATCAGACGAATCATCTGAAGAAAAAATCGACATGTGTACTGAAGTCAAGGGTGTTCAGTTGAAAACATGTAAACCATTTGTTAGGAATATTCCCAAATTTATTAAGTTTGTGAAAGCTCTAAATTTGGAACATACATTGGATTACAATTCAGAAAAACTTATTAAAACACCAAAACTGACAGGAGAACCACATATGATGACTGGTTTCCGTAGTAAAGAACTTGAAGATTATCTGGCACAACATAACATTCCGCTTGCGTCTACATTGAGTAAAAAGGTAAAAGTCTTGTACGTAAACACGCACGATTATAGCAATTCGAAAACAGATAAAGCGACAGAACTCAACATACCAATTGTTGTATATACAAACACACAAGAATTGGATAAAATGCTAAAAAATCTAAAAATAGTTTAACGACAACTATTACATCTTGGTTTAGGTGTCATACAAAATATCATATTTGTTCTTAAAGAATTATTAGATGTGGGAATAATTTTTTTATTGTATTTACATGGATTATTTTTCGAAGCTAATGATTTACCACATCCTGGATTAAAACGCGGTTGACAATGTTGAAATAACATTATTAGATACTATTTAGATTTTATCTATCAAACTTGAGCTCTATACATTCTTTCCTGTTGATCACTAGTATAACTTACATCACTATCGTATGTATCCTCACTATTAAACGACAAACCCCTGCGTCTACGTTGTGTTCTAGGACGACTACCCCTAGAACGGCTACTTCTAGTGCTACCAGAACGGCTACTTCTAGTGCTACCGGAACGACTGCTCCTAGTACTTCCTGACCTGCTTGTCCTTGTGCTACCAGAGCGACTGCTCCTAGCACTTTTTGTACAACATTTTTTAAGTTCCGCTTCTAACGATGCCACTTTTTTCTCTAAATCCCCAATACGTTTAAAATTTTTTGCCATCATTTTTTTATCAACCTGTCCCTTTTCTATAACAGCCACCTTTTTTTCCAAAGCACCAAAACCAGAAACAATATTTTTATGTTCATTCATTTGTTTGCGCATAAGACCATTCGGACCGACCCATGTTTGAACCCCAGATTCCATTCTACCAACTTCAACCGCTAAATCATCAACCTTATCATACAACTGTTTTGTATAATTATTAGCTCTTTGTATCATATCTTCTGTATATACTTGAACCCATCCTCTTTCGGCTACACCATCAGGTGTTGAAACACGTTCAGAACCTTCTGGTCTATATTCTCTTCTTTCACGTTGTACCCTAGGATTTCTACTTCTACTTCTGCTAGACATTTATAATATAATAATATAATAAATTATATTATTAGATAATTAATATTTGCGTTTCTTGCGTTTCTTCGTGAACCTTTTACCACCTTGTCTTCTTCCCTGACGTCGTGAAAAAGGATTTAATGGACGCCTTTGCGGTGGATTTGCTAGTATTTCTATAATTTCTGATAAATTTGAAGTTGGATAGGTAGAGTATCTTTTTCTAGCTAGTCCTAATGGTGTTAAACCAACTTCTGAATTAGAAATACCAATTTGTCCTTGAACAGTTTTTACATTTAATAAACGAGGCTCCTTATTAACTAATGCTTGAACTACATTGGGTAAATTCTGATTCATAGCAAAAAACAACGCATTTGTTTTTAGTTTAGTTTTTGCCATAATATCTATTGTTCTTTTTCTTAACAAATATTTAAACATATTGAAAGCTGCATCTGCTTCCTCTGTGCCTTCATCTTTTTTATTTTTAACAGACTGAATTGCTGTTATAATTGGCAGATCTCTTGTTGGTGTATTTTCTTCATTTTTATTAATTAAAGTTGAATCTTTTCTTAACATTTTCTCTACTTCATCAAAGTTGTGACCATATACATATTCGTGAAATTGATAAATCTTTTCTTCTTCATCATCATCTGGTGACTCTCTATCTGAAGACCTACTACGATTTGATGACCCACTACGATTTGAGGACCTACTACGATTTGATGATCCACTACGAGTTGATGATCCACTACGATTTGATGACCTACTACGATTTGACGACCTACTACGTGTGTTTGTTCTTGTACTTGGAGTGCTAGTTGTTGAACCACGACTCGACATTTATATATATATTAATATAATATTTAAAAATATATATATAGAATTAACTAACGCCATGTTTGGTGTATTTAATTTTCCTATAACAAAAATATTCCGATACATTAAAAACACTTCACCTAGAAGATGTTTTGCTTATAAATATATGTATGACCCAAGATATAGTTATTACATTTTAACGAATAAATGTGATTGTGAAATATGGTGTAAATATCCACCATCAACAACACTTAAAAAACTCTAAGAACAATTACCAGAACAATAAGCAAACATACCAAAACGTTTTACTTTACCACCACTAGCAGCCGACGATACTCGTGAACTATCACTTTGTTCACGAATAACACCCCCTCCCTTTTTCTTTGCTAAATAACGCGCATATGAATCATATTTTTGTATAGGTTTCTCACCATTGTCAAGTTTCTCCCCTTTTTTCCCGTAAGCAGAAACTTCTTTCTTATTCATTAAATATTCACCAGCTGTAGCACGAACAGTGCCTTGTATGATACGTTGACGCATATCTATAGATTCTTGGTCTGAACCAGCTAAATTATTACATCCTCTTCTCTGAGAAGGAATGTAAACTGATTGTGAATCGCAACCACACGTATTATCGGTCATTTAAAATATATACAGATAATAAATAATAATAATAAATTGAATTTAATTAATCATAAAAAAATATACCAAATGCCATATACTTGTCAATGCTGTTTTAAAACATACACAACCAAATCATGGTACGATAAACATATTATATGGTGTACAGATACACCACATAATACAAAGATTGTTTTAGAAGAATTAGATGATGTTCCACCACCACTTACAATGTATAAAATGATTTTAGATCTATCAATGAAAGTTAAAAACTTAGAAAATAAATGTTATCAGCTAGAAAAAAATCAAAAAATAGAAAAAAAATCAATTCCCCCACCGGTTGAATATAATCAAAAACCAAATATTTTATTTAAAAATTGGTATGAAAATATTGAAGTATCCAAAGATGTTCTTGAGTTAATTTTGAAAACAACTGTTGTAGAACAATTTATAGAATTGGTAAAACAAAACGCTAAAGATTCTTGTAATTTAGACGAAAAAATAATGCCAATTATTATTGATATAGAACATAATAGTATTTATATTTATGAATTTGAATGTGATGGTTGGGTAAAGGTAAAGAGAGAAAGTTTCGGTAATATGATTGAAAATTTGATAAATAAAACACAAAATAGATTTAATCAAGACTATAATAATAATATTTGTGACCCATCAACTTCAGAATTTGATGATTACCTTAGGAATGTTGAAAAAATAATGTCAATTAATAAGAATTCTACAATGAATAATGTATACAAAGGTTTAATCGGTAAATAATCTGTAAATAAATGATAAAAATAAAAGGATATAAATTTTTTTACTTATAAAATTATTATAATGAATAGCGTAAATTCCCGTGTTCAACAAATGAAAATTGTTCATTTACAAGCAGATATACGTGAATATTGTGATAAAAAAGATAATTTAACAATTAGTATTGAACAAATATATATATTATTTGAACAAATAAAACAAGAACTAAAAATAGAGAGAAATGAAGTTAGTTTTAATATCAGAGATGATATAGCAATTAAAGAATTATTTTTAACAATACATTATATTACTGGAAAAATAATATGCGAAAAGAAGCAAATTAATAGTGATAAATTAAAAAAAGATGCGTTAGATTTATTTGCTAGAAAAAACGCAGATTATGGTGATGCGTTTGCTGAATTTGGACCAGTTGGTGTAATTGTTCGTATAGGTGATAAAATTTTTAGATTAAAAACGTTGAATAAACGTAAAGATGATAAACAAATGGTAACGGATGAAAGTATTTTAGATACATATGAAGATTTATATAACTATACAGCTATGGTAGTAATGTTAATTAATGAAAGAATTCCTTCATAATTCATATATTATAATTTATATAAACTTATTTTATATTATAATATAAATATGTCAATTGAAAGAAAATATGATGAAAATGGACACAAATACAGTTTTAAAATAATTTTGATAGGTGATTCAAATACTGGTAAGACAACAATATGTAATACTTTGTTAGATAGAGAGAATTTAAAAATGCAGTATCAACCAACAATTGGTATTGATTTGAATATTTTAAGAACAAATATTTATGATAATATACTAATTAAAAGCCAAATATGGGATACAGCAGGACAAGAAGCATATAGGTCTATTATAAATAGCTATTACAGAAATACATGTGGTACAATTTTAACATATAGTATAACAAACATGCGTTCATTCAATAATTTACAAAGATGGATTAATGACATAAATCAACTAAATAATTGTAGACATAATTATACACATCCAATATTATTATTAGGAACTTGTAAGGATTTAGAACAAAAAAGAAAGGTAACATATAAGCAGGGCTTAGAATTTGCCTCAAAACACCATAATATTATATTTAGAGAGGTTGTATCATTTGAAAAAAAAGGGGCACTTGAAGAAGGTGTTCTAGAATTTCTAAGGTTGATTTATTTACTAACTGAAAAAAGTAGAAAGGAAGAATTAGAAAAAATACCAATAGCAATACCACTTGAAAAAAACATTAATAGGTATTTAAATATTACAGCTTCTGAACAAAATACAGAAATATGCGTTTTGTGTAAAGGAGTAAAATTTAATAAAAATACATTTGAATTAGAAACAATTAATTTAAAAAAAGAAGAAGATAGTAGAGATGATAATGTAAACAAATATTGTGGAAAATGTATTTAAATTACATAATAACATAAATATGTTTATATAAACAATATATAAACATAATGTCAAAAGCATTTGATAATGGTAAAAGAAATGTATCTAGTAGAGAAAGATCTAAACAATTAGAACATCTAAATAATTATAAATTTGCTAAAAATTTAGCAAAGGATAGATGTGACTATATTGGTAATAAATCGTTGAATTCAAACTTTACAATTGAATATAAATATACAAATGATAGTTTAATAAGTGAAATAAGAAATGTTGGAAGTTATGATTTTTTATATTCTATTTCAAAAGGATATAATTTATGTGATTGTAATGGAAACGAATATAACGTTCAGGGTAATTTATACGAAATACAAAAATATGGGTATGAAGATTTATCTGGTATAACATTATATGATATATGTGGAAACAAGCTGTTTGATGAATATTTTTATGATGCTTGTGGTCTAACAGATTATACAAAATATGATGTTGTTAATATAAAAAATAAATCAGAAATACTAACTGAAAAATCATTATATTTATCAAATTTTAAATTACCAACAAGAATTATATTAAATGAAGAATATGCGAAACCCCGTTTATCGGTTATTTCAGTTATACCATATAATAATTATGTGAGAGAAATTCCAACAATAAACATATTAACAACGGTTGATGAGTGTTTTTCAAAAACTATTGAAATTAATAACATAATAATATCACTATTAAGAAAAATAATCATTAGTTCTCAAGTAACTCCAAACTCAATAGAATACGTTTATGGCTTGGAAGAACAACCTTCTTCTATTCTTCAAGGTACATTAATATCTAGTATTGTAGATTCTAAAACTAATAACTTTGATAATGTTTCAATACATAAACCAGGTTTAAATTATATTTTTAAATTTACAAATGAAGATGTTCAGGATATATGTAGTAATTTTTTTAATGTATATGGAAAATTAGATAATATTAAGGGTGATGGATTTAATAATAGTGAAATAAGTAATGATATTTTTGTTGATTCACAAACAACAAATCAAGGAGCTACAAATGGAGATGTAATATTTGTTCCAACAATATCTGGTGATTATTTTTATCAATCACAGTATAATAATGATATATATGGAACAATAAATATATTAGAAGCACCTGTTAATCACGTAGATATATCCCATATATATACTTTACATCTAGAAACAACGTCAACAACAGAAACAGGTAAGCAATATGTTCTAACATTATCTGGCGAAACACAAAGCTATTTTAAACCAGATATAAACGCTCACATAGGTGATACTATTATTTTTGATATTTCAAATACTATTATTACAAATCCATTATGGATACAAACATCACAAGGAGCAAAGGATGGAATAACAATTATAGAAGACTTTTCAGGAATAATTGGTGTAGCGGGAAAAACAATTAACTCTATTAGTATGGAAATATTAGACAATATAGGCAATAAGTTTACAACAGCAGATAATGAAATACAAGTCAAAATAGACCCGACAACAAATCCAAATTCTGCAATTTTATATGGTTCAACAAAAAAATTCGCAGAATTTGGAACTATACAATTTGATGATTTAAGTTTAAATAAACCAGGAACCAATTTTAAATTCGTTTTTTATACTGAAGAAGGAGAGATAGGTGAATTTACTTCTCCAGAATTTGATATACTTGGCGAAATACAACAAATTAGCACAACTCCTTTACGAACATTTTATGTAGGTGAAACTATAAACAATATTGGGTCTAAAATTTTGCTTTCAGAATTCGATAATACAACAGAAATGATTTATACCATTAGTAATGGTGAATTAAATACCCAATCAACATATACAAATGATTTCACAGCATCATTATTAGGACCAAGCTCAAAAATACTAGTAAATGGTGAAATGTTAATTGATAATAGTATTAATAAAATAGGTAATAATTATAATATTATTTTTGATGCTTCAAATACAACAGAACCATTTAGTAGTGCGAATATAAATATTATTGGTAAATTAGACCTATCAAATATAAACCATGTTCAAAATCAAACATCAAGGTTTATAGCAGGTACAGACTTATCTAATTTTGAAATTAAATTACTAGATGTTTCTGATAATATCATTCCATTCAATTCTCCAGCACATATTTCAATTAAATATGAAGATGTTAATGGAAATATTAATACTTTATTTAATAAGACATTAAATATCAGCGATGGTTCTTTATCTCTTATTGATGTTAGTATAAATACAAGTCATACAAATTATTATCTAGAAATAAATGTCGAACATGGTGATGGTTCAAAAAATACAGTTCCATTTGATATTTTCGCTAATAGTGATATTTCTAGTCAACCGCTTCTTTACGCAAATAGAATTGTAGCTAGTGATTATATGCCAGTTTCTTTTTCAAGTAAAAATATAAATAATGAACCAATTCCAGAAGTCATCAGTTATGATATTGAAACAACTGACTTAACAAAACCTTTACTTGGTAATAAAAGACAAGTTTCAAATGTTAATGGTGTTGTTGAATTTAGAAATATCGAATTTTTTAAATCATCAACCGATACATCTTACAACAAACATCAATTAGTAATTACAGGGACTAATTCTTATGACAACATTGAACCTTTTAGAACAGACAAATTCTATATTTTATACACAAATTGGAATAATACTGAATCTTATCAAATAGCACCAAATGTTAAAACATTAAACAATGATGATACAGATTATTATATTCAGCTAGACCAAAATTATAGACCATATGATAATTCTTATGTTATATTATTGGGTTCAACACCTGAAAGTAACAATTTTTGGAAAACAAATACAACTAATATACCTGGAAACGCATATATGAGATCATTTGTATGGGATATATCTAATGAAAATGTTTCTGCTGGTGGTATTTATAGAATACAGCGTAAATTATATACAACAGCATCTGATAATACACTATATAATAGTGATGCTGAATTTTCATTTACACCAATAAATGAAGTAGAAACCGCAATAGCAAATTCACGTTCGTCGTATATATATTATTATGATTACTCATTTAATACAAATATTTTATCAAGAAGTCAACACGCAGCATTTGCAGCATCGATGTCATTTGACACATCAAAATATGATTCAAGAGGATGGCATTTAACTACTATAAGAAGTCAAGAAGAATCAGATTACTTATCATATAAATTAAAACGCGACGCTCCTGATAATGAAAATATAAATTATTATATTGGTGGTGAACTAAGCACACATGTTTATGGTGACTTAGACCCATTAGCTGCTGGTCCATATGGTCATATTATATACAGATGGGATACGTATGACGAATCTAATAATTTTATATGGGTTGGTAATAAAACAGTATTGTTACCGTCATAGTATTGTTAACATTATAAAATAATGTATGTTGTGTGTTACATACATTATTTTATTTTATTTTATTTTATCAAAAACTTACTTTGTAAGAGGTTCATTAGTGCCATTAGCTTGTTCATAAGGATTTCCTATAGAAGATGAATCCATAAGACGAATAACAACAGGCATATAAGCATTCATTAATTCAGTAATATTAGCAGAAACTAATGTCAAATTATCAGCAGTAGCAGCACACTTACCAGTAAAACCACTCTTAAGATCATGTTTTTCATTGGCAAGCTGAATTTCACCAGCATTCAAATTAGCAACCTTTGCGAAACGCCTATCACTAGCTCCTGTCTCTGCCTTAAGAGGGACTTGGAAATTAAGAGTACAGAAATCATTATCTGTTAGGTCAGTATTGCCCTGAGCAGCGGTAACATTTACTCCTCCATCTAAACTTTGGACATCAGGGAAAACAATATCTAAAACAGTTAATCTTGACTTACCACCTGTAATGTTTGCTGCGTTTCCAGTAGCTAAGTTTTGATAACTGTAACTAAGATCATTTGTTTGAATAGCATTAAAGTTATTATTATAGCAGATATCAACAAACGAATACCATTCAGTTCTGTCTTTGGCAATGTTATAATAACCATGAGACATATCCATCCATCCTTCAGCAGTGGGAACAGCTGCTTTAATAATGGTCATATCTAAATCATTACTATAATCTTTTGCCCCAAGTTCTTTACCATAATCGAATTGATAATGTCTAAATGGATTACATGTATTAGTCTTTGTCGCACTGTTGCCAGCAGCTCCATGATCTCCAGCTTCGGCAGTAGGAGGATCATAGAAACCACTTAGTCCTTGAGTAGCAAAATTAGTTGTTTCAGTATTGCCAGTGTCCGTGTAGCCATTCCAAGCATTCTCATCACTGACTGCTGAACCAAAAGCACACATCTGAGCACTAGCCCAAGGATATAAGTAGAAGAAGGCAGACTCCTGAGGAGTTAACTCTGCGATTGAAGCACTAATATCCCCAGCTTTACTAGCATTACTAAGAAGTGTTCCAATAGTTCCACCACCACCGGTTGAAGCAGCCAAAGGATAAGAAGCATGAACCCAATCAGAAGCAGTATTAATATTAGCAGCAGTAATACTATCAGACGTAGCCTCGGTGGTTCCAGCATCAGTCG
>CEQL01100782.1_pt1 | contig 14488 bp, 15 predicted proteins | sample 356281 | NCBI WGS metagenome assembly CEQL01 (sample SAMEA2621203, study PRJEB7988) | marine metagenome | biome: marine biome (ENVO:00000447); feature: surface water layer (ENVO:00002042); material: "saline water (ENVO:00002010), including plankton (ENVO:xxxxxxxx)" | depth 5 m
AACTATGGAAAAAGAGCAACTTGATCTAGAAGTTGTGCGTAGTGAAGAGCGTAAAAAAGCTGCTTCCGCAGAGCGTACAAGAATTAGAGAGATCAATGCAATGTGTTCTAAGCGTGGTTTTGATGACCTAGCAGAACAGTTAATTAACAATGGTTCATCTGTAGATTCTTGCAGAGAAGCTATTTTAGATAAGCTAGATGCAAAACCTGTAGAAACAGCTAAGCCTATTGAAGAACAACTTTCACCACAGGAAAGAAAACAGTATGCAAAAGACTATAGACTTTCTGCTGGTATAAGAGGTCTAATTACAAACGATTGGTCTGATAAGGCATCAGGTTTTGCCAGAGAAATTTCACAGCAGATTGCAAAAGACTCAGGTAAAGGCACTAGAAGTGGATCTCTATTTATTCCTTACAGTGGTTTAGTACAAAGAGCTACATACGTAACTTCGGGTGCAACAACTGGTGGAAACATCGTAGCAACAGATTTACTAGCTGATGACTTTATAGAAGCACTAAGAAACAGCACAGTAATGGTTGGTTTAGGTGTACAAACATTATCAGGTTTAGTTGGTGATGTTGCTATACCTAGAAGATCAGGTGTTGCATCTACTGGTTTCTTATCAAGTGAAACTGCTGCACTATCTCAATCAGAAAGTACATTTGACCAGATTTCAATGACGCCAAAAACGTTAGGAACTTTGTCAAAATTCTCTAGAAATATGCTTATTCAAGCTACACCAGGTATTGAAGATTTGGTCAGAAGAGACATTAGTGATGGTATTAATGTTGGAATTGATTTAGGTATCTTAAATGGTTCTGGTTCATCAGGACAGCCTACAGGAATAATGCAAACTTCTGGTATCGGTTCTGTTGCTATGGGTACTAATGGTGGTGCTATTACAGTAGATGCCTTAGTAGACCTAGAAACAGCAATGATGGAAGATAATGCTGCTGTTAATGCTGATTCTATTTCTTATGTAACTAACGCTAAGGTGATGGGTGCAATTAAGAAACTTAAGACATCTGGTGGTGAGTACTTAGTAAACAACAACCTACAGGCATTAGGCAGAGGTGCAACACCTATTGCTGTAAATGGTTATCCATTAGCTATGACAAACCAAGTACCTAGCAACCTAACAAAAGGTTCTACATCTGGTAGTTGTTCTGCTGTTGTTATAGGTGACTTCTCACAGGCAATATTAGGACTATATGGTTCTGGTATTGAAATAACTGCAGGTGAAGATAGTGATGACTTTGCTAAAAACTTAGTATCAGTTAAAGGTGTAGTTGCATTTGATGTTGCTGTACGTCATGCACAGTCATTCGCTGCAATCTTAGACGTAACCACATAAGTGGTTTAATATAAGGGGTATAACAACCCCTTTTTTTTATGAAAATTAAATGTATCAAAAATGTTTGTGCTAGTGGTGTAAGCCTAGAATCTGGTAAAACATATGACATTTCTAATTCAGATGCAGAATTATTAATATCAATGGGTAGGGCAGAAATCTATAAACCAAAACCAAAAGCAAAAAAAATTACAAAAAAAACTTAAATGGCACTTATAGAAGACATTACAACACAATCTGCATATCTTGATGACTTTGGTGTTAGTTGTACTTCAGGTGATACTACTGCAAAAGCAATATTAGAACAGCCTGATTTAGTTTTAGCTGGTGACAGAATTGTATCTACAGATTATCAACTAACTGCTAAAACAACTGATTTTGGTGATTTAGTTGCAGGTGCAACTATTACAGTTGATGATGTTGCATATACAGTTAGAGAATTAAGAAAATTAGATGATGGTATTTTTTGTGAAATAAGTATACAAAAAACATGACTACTAAAAGAGAATCAATAATGGCAAGACTCCTTACAGTACTTGCAAATACTACAGGAGTTAGTACACGTATTTATAGAAGTAGAACAGTGCCTTTAACAAGAGGCGAATCACCTGCATTAATATTAGAACCTGTTAGTGATACTATTGAGCAAAATACATCACTACCTACTTTAGATCATTTTTTAACAGTCAGAGTAAGTGTAATAGTTAGAGGTGATATACCTGATAGCGTGGCAGATGCAACTGTAGAAAGTTTACATAGTAAAATTATGGCAGATTTGACAGTAAATAATTTAGCAATAGATATACAACCTTCTGATACATCCTTTGAATTATTAGACGCAGATCAACCAGGAGGCGTTATAGGAGTAGAATATATTGTGCGTTATAGAACAGAAATTAATGATTTAACGCAATAGATGGTGTTTATTACTAAAAGCATATATTATAGAAACATACTGAATAAAGTTAACAATGGCTAAGTTACACAGAAAAAGAAGCATATTAGCTAAAGCAGAATCTAGTTATGGCACAAACCCCAATCCAACAGGTAGTGCTAACTATGTACAGGTAATAGATTTAAATATAGAACCTATCGTAAGTGATGAGGTTAGTAGAGATTTAATAAGGCCATATATGGGTAACTATGAAGTTATACCTGCTAATACAAGAGTAAATGTTACTTTTGATGTGGAAATGGCAGGTTCTGGAACTGCTGGAACTGCACCAAAATACGGAGCAATTTTAAAAGCGTGTGGTTTATCAGAAACTATAAGCGGTGGAAATACAGTTACATACGCACCTGTGGCAACACCATCTGACAGCGTGACATTATTTGTTAATTATGATGGTATAAGGCAAATTGTCACAGGTTGTAGAGGTACATTTAGTATTAATTGTGAAGTTAATTCAATACCACGTATATCTTTTTCTTTAACTGGATTATTTTCAGCACCTACTGATGATGCTTTACCATCTGTTACAACTAGCAATCAGGCAACACCACTAATATTTAAAAATGGCAGTACTTCTAATTTTGCAATATTTGGCTTTGCAGCAGCATTACAATCCTGGTCATTAGATTTTAATAATGAGGTTATATATAGAGAATTAGTTGGTGGTACAAAAGAAGTATTAATAACTGACCGTAGGCCATCAGGTACAGCAGTTATAGAAAATGTTGCATTATCGAGCCATAACTTTTTTACAGATTATACTGGCACATCAACTGGCACAAACACATGGTTACATGGCACTACAGCAGGTAATAAGATAACAGTTTCTTGTCCACAAACTGATTTAGGTCAACCATCATATGAAGAATCAGATGGTATTACAATGTTAAGTTTACCTTTTTATGCAACACCTACATCTGCGGGCCAAAATGAGTTTTCATTAGTGTATACCTAAAGTTGCATAGTTTATAAAAAGGGTTTACCCTAGACAATAGATACATAATTTTTATGCCTTTTGTTATAGACCAGAAACCTACTTATAAATGGAAAGTAGTAGTAAAGATAAATAAAGATGGTGAGGTATCACAAGAAATATTTACAGCACATTTTAAAAATATTTCACAATCTAGGTTTAAGGAAATGATAAAAATGGTGGAAGATAAACAGATAGATGATATAGATGTAGCAAAAGAAGTATTACTAGGTTGGGAAGATTTAGTAGATGCAGAAGGTCAAGAAGTACCATTTAACAAAAGTACACTAAATCAATTATTAGAAGTTAGAGGTTTTGCAACTGCTGTAGGCTTTGCTTTTATGGAATCTAACGAAGAAATATTTGTAAAAAACTAATTAAGGCAGGTGAATATTGGGCTGTTGGTTCAACTGTCATAGATAAAACAGCAGAAGATGATGCAGTATTAGGAATAACAACAGAAAAAAAAGAAGTAGATGATAATTTTTATGTATATTCACAAAACTGGGAAACTGTACAAATGTTTTTAAGGTGTCAGACACAATGGCGTGTAGGATTAAGTGGAATTATTGGATTAGACTATACATCTGTGATAGAAATGATTAAACTGTATTTAGTAGAAGATACTGTTGCTATGCTCGAAAATCTACAAATTATGGAAGCTGCAGCATTAAAGGTAATAAATAAGGAAAAATAATATGGCAAAGTTTGATTTAGTAGTAGCAGCAAAAACTGTAGGTGCAGCTTCTATAAAAAGACTTGGTAACTCTATGCAGGGTGTATCAGGTAAGGTTAAAAATTTAAGGCTTGCTATGGGTGGCCTTAATAAAACTTTTGCAACATTTGGTTTAATTGTTTCTGGCGGTGCATTTGTAGGTCTTGTTAAAAGTGCAATAGATAGTGCAGATAGTTTTGGTAAGTTATCAGATCAAACAGGGATAGCTGCTAATACATTACAAGCATATGTTAACGCAGGTAAATTAGCTGGTATAAGTCAAGAAACTATAGATAAAGGATTAAGAAGGTTAGCACAATCTATGAGGGAAGCAGATCAAGGTGTTGCAACATATGCTGATAGTTTTAATGCATTAGGACTTAGTGTTAGAGATAGTGAAGGAAATCTCAAAAGCAGTGAAACAGTTTTAGGAGAAATAGCCGATAGATTTGCAGATTTACCAGACGGTGCAACAAAAGCAGCTATATCTATGGAAATATTTGGTAGATCAGGTGCAAGTTTAATTAATTTATTAAATGGAGGTAGTGCAGCACTAACAGAATTTAATTATGCAGTATCTGATGAATTTGCACAGAACGCAGAATTTTTTAATGACCAGATAGCAGTATTAGCAATAAGGTTTGACGGATTTAGAAAACAATTAGTTGATGCATTGTTACCTACATTAAATAATTTAGTAAAAATGTTTAGTAATATACTAAGTGCAGATAAAGATTTTGATGCCTTTTTTAAAGGTATAGAAGTTGGTCTTAAAATAATATCTAGCTCTGTTTTTACAGTTGTGGCTGGTTTTAGATTTTTATCAACAACAATTAAATCTATAATCAGTGCATTAAATCAATTACGTCAAGGAAATTTAGGTGGTGTTGGTGATGCATTAGGTGGCGGTTTGACAGAAACAAATGACCAGTTGAAAAAAGATATGGAAATATTTAAGCAAATTTTTACAGGTGAAGAAAATGCACCTGCCACATATTTTAGAGAAGGTACAAAAAGTGTTAAAGAATTTTCTGAGGAGATTACAAAATCCTTTGGCAGTCAAATGCAATCTAAACTCAAAACACTTAACGATAGTATCAAAACAATACAAGAATCTATGGCAGATGTTGTTGTTAAAGGAATAAAAGGTATGGAAGATGCATTAGTAGATTTTGTTATGACAGGTAAATTAAATTTTAAAAACTTAGCAAATTCAATTATTGCTGATATGGCACGTATATTTATACAACAAACTATTACTAAACCCTTTACTAATTTTTTAACAGGCATATTTGGAAGTGCTAATGGTAATGCATTTGTTGATGGTAAAGTACAAAAATATGCTTATGGAGGCATTGTTAATAAGCCTACATTATTTCCTATGGCTAATGGTATGGGTTTGATGGGTGAGGCAGGTGCTGAGGCAATTATGCCTTTAAAGCGTGGTTCTAATGGGAAACTTGGAGTGCAAGCTACTGGTGGTGTTGGTAATATTGTAGTTAATGTAGATGCTAGTGGAACCTCTGTACAAGGTGATGAGGAACAAGGTAGACAACTTGGACTTGCTATATCAGCAGCAGTACAATCTGAAATAATACAACAAAAAAGACCAGGAGGTTTACTTGCATAATGGCTACATTTCCAGCAGTTGAGGCTAGTTATGGATTACAAAAACGATCTGCACCATTAACTCGTACTGTTCGTTTTGCTGATGGTTTTGAACAAAGAATATTATTTGGTTTGGCTAGCCATCAAAATCCAAAGATATATGAGTTGACGTGGAATAATATTACAGAAGCAGAAAGTGATACTATTGAAACTTTTTTAGATGCAAGAGCAAATGATAGTGCAAGTTTTACATATACACCACCTAGAGAATCAACTTCATATCAATTTGTTTGTGAAACATGGTCTAAAACAATTAATTATTCTAATTTAGCAACAATAAAGGCAACATTTAGAGAGGTGTTTCAAGCATGACATATACACCTAACTCGAAAATTGCTAAAAACTTACAAGAACCTAATCCTTCTGCAATCATTGAGTTATTTCAACTTGATTTAATTGAAAATATACACTATGTAAAAATTTTAGGTGTGCCAACAGTAGACGATACAAGTTATTTTTTTCATGCTGGAACTAATGGCAATTTAAGTACAATTAAATGGACTATGGGAGATACAAATAATACAGTAGTAAATTATTCTGCCTTGCCTGTAAAAGCTGAAGGGTTTAAATTTGGCAGAGGTCAACTACCTAGACCTACTCTTACTTTTTCAAATGCTTTAAGTACATTTAGTAATATTTTAGCTGCTGTTAACACTGTTTCTGTAGATATAACGGGTTCAATTATTGGTAGTGGATTAATTAATAATGATCTTACAGGTGCAAAAGTTACTAGAAAAAGAACATTAGAAAAATTTTTACCGACTTCTAATTACACAACAGTTCCTAGTTATAATGCTTTTGACTCTACTTATCCAGAATTTCCGCAGGAAGTATATTTTATAGATAGAAAAAGTCAAGAAAATAGAGAGGTGGTGCAGTTTGAATTAGCTGCTAACTTTGATTTAGCAGGAGTTAAAGCTCCTCGTAGACTTGTAACCAGAGATCAGTTTCCCTCAGCAGGAATTTTTAAAGGATGAAGCAATGGCAACAAATAGCTATGAGAGATAGCAAACTAGAAAGTCCAAAGGAGATCTGTGGTTTAGTTGTTAATGTAAAAGGTAAAGAAGTATTTTTTTATTGTCCTAATCGTTCCAAAGATGAGAATAATTTTATTTTAGATCCTGATAGTTATGCAGCCTGTGAAGAAAAGGGTCAAATCGTAGGAATATTTCATAGCCACCCTAAAGGATCTTCTGAAGCATCTGACGCAGATAAAATTAGTTGTGAAGCGTCAAAACTTCCTTGGCATATTTATAGTCCTTTTGACAATACTTGGTCAGAACTAAAACCTAATGGGTATCAACCAAAATTATACGGTAGACCTTGGATTTGGGGATTAACAGACTGCTATACGTTTTTAAGAGATTGGTATAAAGAAGTCAAAAATATAAATTTAAAAGATTATGAAAGATCTCTTACAGCAGAAGAATTTTTAGAAGATCCTTTATTTGAAAGTTATGCTTGGAGAACTGGATTTAGAGAATTAAGACATAATGAATCTTTTGAAAAAGGTGATGTTTTTCTTATGAAACTATTACACCCAAAGCCAAGTCATGTTGCTGTTTTTGTAGGAAATGGTAATATAGCTCATCATTGCAATGAAAGGCTAAGTTGTATTGAACCTTATAGTGAATTTTATATAAGATGTACTCATAAGAGGTATCGGTATGTCAACTGAGATTAAATTATATGGTCATTTAAAAGAAGCTACAGGTCGTTCATCTTTTAAAGCAAAAGTTAGCAACACTGCTGAAGCAGTTAGGTTTTTAATAGCTAATTTTCCAACCTTGGAACATGAGATGGCAAATCAATATTATAGAGTCAGTGTTAATAATGTAGATATAGATAAGACTGAGTTACACGATCCAATTGGCCTTGCTGAAATAAAGATAGTACCTGTAATAGCTGGAAGTGGAAGAGGTTTTGGAAAAATATTATTAGGAGCAGCATTGATCGGTTTATCTTTCATATCTTTTGGTGGAGCGAATAGTATGGCTTTTGCTTTTAAAGGAGGTTTTAGTGCAGCAAAATTTGCTAAAGTTGGTGTAATTTCAAAGTCATTAGCTTATGTAGGAGCTTATTTAGTTTTATCTGGTGTCGCTGATTTATTTACACCGACACAACAACCAGATGCAGAAGATCCATTATCTGCCAGTTTTTCTAATGCTATTAATACTACACTCGCTACAGTTCCCATACCAATTTTATACGGAGAATATATCGTTGGATCGGTTGTTATTAGTGCTGGCATAGAAACTGCTGATGGTTCACCAAGTACATCAAACTCTACTATTGCTCAAGACCATAGGGGTGCAACTACTTCTATTCCAACAGATCCAAACACCGATCAACCTGTAGAAGAATACGATAGAGATAATTCAGATACCTCTTTACGAAGATATGTAAGAGTTTATAGTTCATCATCTACTCAAGTTAAAATTGAAGCTGTTGTAGGAGATAACACATATCAAGGAACAGGTTATACAGGTAGTGGAAGTGAACTTATAACTGCTTATAAAGCACAAAACAAAAACCAATTTAATTTCAGTGCTTTTGTTAGGAATGGCAAAACAAAGTATTTTCCTGGAAACTTAAAAGAAACAATAGGAACTGAGCTTGAAGAAGGTAGACCTGGCACTAACACAGGTGATGGATATTATTATGGGTTAGTAACAGGAGAGTCAGTTTAATGACTAATAATAATAAAAATATTACAGGTAATTTTGGAGGCGGTGGTAGACAGCCCACAAGAGATCCCGACACTTTAAATAATACTGAAACAGGTAAGGTTGTTGAAATAATTTCAGAAGGTGTTACAGAAGGATTTGCAACGCCATCTAAAGAGTTTGCAAAAGGCACTGTAGTAAATAATTATAATCAAGTAGATGAAATATATAGTCTTAGTGGTGCTCTTCAAGATCAATATATTGCATTTGCACAAGAAGATATATTTTTGAATGATACTCCTGTTAGAGACAGTGGAAAAGGTTTAAAGAATAGTGATGGAACTTATCAGGCAGCTAATTTTAATGGATTTGATAAACCTAGCGATGGAGCATTTGATGTAAGACATGGTTCGCTACATCAACAAGTTTTAACTACTGACGGAACACTTCAAACTGAAAAAATAATTCCTGTAAATCAAAAGGTATCAACTTCAATCACAAAACAAATTACAGTAGGTAGACCATCTTTAGCATCAACTGAGTCTTTAGCTCCAGAAAGAATAAAAGTAACACTTCATGTTAATTCATTGCAGGAGTCAAACGATAAGGGAGATCTTTTAGGAAGAACTGTAGAGTATAAAATATTTTTTCAATATGTAGGCGAAATAGCAGATTCTACACCTACTCAAATGTTGCATAGTAAGTTTGAAGGAAGAACTGGAGATATGTATAGAAGGGAACATTTATTTGCAACAGAAAGTTTTAACAGAGATAGCTTTTTACGTTATCCATTAGAAATAACTGTGACACGGGTAAGTCCTTTAAATGAAGACAATGATCAAATACAGGATGATTTATTTTTCTCTTCAATGACAGAAATACAAAGACCAGCTACAGACTATCAAGGGCAAACAATAGATTCTAATATTCAAATTGATGATGGAAAAGGTGTTAAAACAACAATATTAGGCGGTCAATTTAGCTATCCCATGACTGCATATACATTTTTACAATTTGATGCGTACCAATTTCAAAGTATTCCAAAAAGAACATTTCGTTATCGTGGAATAAAAGTAAGGATTCCTTTTGCTAATGGAGGTGTAACTCCAACTGTTGATATTGCAGGAAATGGAAGAATAGTTTATCCAGATAATTATATATTTAATGGAGTTCTTACAAACCAAGTATTTTGGACAACAGATCCAGCTTTTATACTTTTAAATTTATTATTGAATACAAGATTTGGATTTGGTAATTATATAAAAGAATCTGAAGTTGATTTATATTCTTTCTATGAGGCAAGTAAGTATTCTGCTCAACTTATACAGACCCCAGAAGGATTTGAGCCTAGATTTGCTTTTAATGGTGTTATAAATCAAACAGCAGAGGCTTACAATCTAATAGAACAAATTAGTGGGATGATGCGATGTTATCCAATATGGTCAGGAGGAAAATTAACACTCGTTCAAGATAGACCTATAAATCCAGATGATGCAGATGCTTGTACTTATCAAATACCTACTTACACTTTTTCTCTTGCAAATACTTTAGATGGATTTTCTTACTCTGGAGTTAGTCTAAAAACAAGACATGGAAAAATTGTTGTTGAATATTTTAATATGAGAACAAGACAACCAGATACCCTTGTAATAACTAATAATCAAGTTTTTGCTAAAACTCATAATATAAAAAAAGTAAAAGCATTTGGATGTACTTCATTTTTTCAAGCAGCTAGATACGCTAGAAATATAATTTGGTCTGAGAATCATGAGACAGATGTTGTTACTTTCGATGTATCTATAGAAAGTGGAGTTGTCGTTAGACCTGGTGCGGTTGTTGGTATTAATGATCCAGTGAGGGCAGGTATAAGAAGAGCAGGGAGAGTAAGTGCTGTAACTTTAGATGGAAGTGGTAATTTAACTGCCTTAACAGTAGATGATAGTGCTTCTACTGATTTACCTGCTGCTGGTGATAGAACAATTTTAATTGTAGATAGTAAAGGTCAAGCAAAACAAGGAACTATTAGTTCAATTAGTGGTAAGGTCATAACTTTATCTTCTGCTTTAGCACCAAGTATAGGATGTACTTTTCAAGCTAATACAATTTGGTTAATTGAAGATGCGATTAAGTCTAAACTTTATAGGATTGTTGATGTAGAAGAGCAAGATGAAATTTTATATAAGATAACAGGTGTTCCATACGATTGTAATAAGTATGCTTTTGTTGATGGCAGTAGTGCTATAGGATCATCAACAGATTCGTTACAAAATCCAGTATTTCCTATTGATAATAGAGTTACAAGTATTTTAGATGTAGATAGAGGTGGCCCAAGTTCTTTAAGTGGTGTTACTTTTTTAAGAGAAAAAGAAGGTCAAGTTATATCAGTTTTATCAGTTAGTTTTACAAATGTTTTTGGTTGTAAAAAATATCTTGTTAGATATAAATTTAAACCTGGCTCTATATCTAACCAAGGGACAAATATTTATGGGCAACCTTCAGTATTTTTAAATCCCCTCGCTGATTATGGTAATTATATAAATCAATTTATTACTGAAGATTTAACATTTGAAATTGAAAATGCAAGTGTAGGTACTTATAGAGTTGAAGTTTTTTCAATTAATGCTAAAGGTAAACATACAGCTAGCCCAACAATAAAAGAAATACAGAATTTAGGTAAATTAGCTCCACCAGTATCACCAACAAGTCTTAACTTTGAATTTACACAATCAGGAGACACTAAATTAACATGGCCTCTTTCTGAAGATGTTGATGTAACAAATAATGGTCATGTAATTATTAAACATAATTCTGATACAAGTGGTAATGCTGTTTGGGGAAATTCACGAACAATAATGATAGTTCATGGCTCACAAACCAGTATTGTCTTACCAACTGTTACAGGAGAATATTTAATTAAATATCAAGATCAAACTTTAATACAATCAACTAATTCTGTAAGTGCATTAATAACTGTTCCTGACCTTATGGATCAGTTAGTTATTGGAACTATTAAAGAAAATACAGATAGTAATGGAAACGTAACATTTAGCGGTGTAAAAACTGCTTTATCTGCTGATTCAAGTGGAATGGAAATAAATCAGAGTGCAAGTAATACTTTAATTGATTCAATTACTGCAAATATAGATACAATTAGTAATTTTGACACATTAGATGGAAATACTGGAGTATTAGAGGGTTCCTACCAATTTTCTATAGATGGAGGTAATGTAGTTGATTTGGGAGGTAAGTTTTCAGGTGTTATTCTTGAAAGTATTGTAAGATTTGAAGGTTTTACTGACAGCAATCTTTTTGATAGTTATGTACCAGCAACAGTTTTAAATTCTGATGGTGTGGTTATCAGTGGTGGTGTAGATGCCTTGACAAGTTTTGATGGAGATATTTTAGAAAATGCGACTGTTGAAATACAGGTGCAAACAAGCGATGACAATTCAACCTACAGTGCTGCAAATAGTTTTATAGGGACAGTTGTAACTGCTAGATATCTTAAATTTTTTGCAAAACTAAAAACTACGACAGCAACAGAAAACACAAGAATTATTCCTGGGGATGCTAGTACTAATACATTAGGTTGTAGGCTTATTATGAACAGAAGAACTGAAACAAGTGCCTTATTAACATCAAACACAACCAGTTATACATTTACTAATGCGTTCTTCGGTACAGGTTCTGGAGGATTAACAGGAGCAACACCATCTGTTACTATTAATCCACAAAATTTAGGAACTGGAGAGTTTTTTGAAGTTAGTAATATAACCGCAACAGGATTTAATGTTGTTTTTAAAGATTCAAATGGAGGAACTCTAACTAATAAGCAGTTTTATTATGCTGCTAGTGGTTTTGGTAAAAAGGTGTAATATAATAGAAATATCATAAAAGTTTAGTTAAATGGCGAATACGGATACATTAATAGCAAATGCCACAGGGCAAACTGTAAGAGAAGATATACAGACAAATTTACAGGCTTTAAAAAGTAATAACAGTACCAGTTCAACTCCAAGTGGAAACTCTTTAATAAATTACATGAGTTGGGCAAATACAAACAGTAATCAATATCAGGTACATAATAGTTCAGCTTTTTTACCTGTTGTTGATATATCTACAGGAAGTTCGGCTGGAACTCATATTGCAAAACCAGGTACAACAGCTATTCCAGGTTATAGATTTTTAAATAGTTCGGGTACTGCTGTTCAAAGTGGTATGGGATTACCTGCTGATACACGACTTGGTTTTTTCCTTGGTGGAACCGAAAAAGTAAGTGTTTTAAGTACTGGACAAGTTGGAATAGGAACTACTGCACCAAGTGAGACATTAACAGTTTTAGGAAATCAAACAGTATATACAACAAACTCAGATGCCATTTTAAACATACTTGCATTAGCAACTGATAGCAGCAATAGAGCTTACATTGATTTTGTTGCAGATACAACTTATACCGATTACGGATTACGAGTAATGAGAGAATCTGGAGGTCCAAATAGTAGGTCTGATATTATTCATAGAGGAACAAATGCATTGCAATTGAATGCTCAAGATGGTGGTTCAATTGAATTAGCACTAGGAATTGCTGCTTCTAGTGCTAACGCTGTTCGATGGAAATTCAATGCTGCTGGTGGTTTTCAATGGGCTGAACATACAGGAGGAGGAGCACCTATTAGTGGAGATATATTACCCCGTGGAATAGTAGGTAAAACAGGGGCTAATGCTGGTGCTTCAACATCTAATCTATATAACTTTTACTGGACGGGCACTGCTTTGCAATGTTGGATTGATTCACAACACGTTGGGAATGTGACTATAACATCTTCTGATTACAGAATAAAAGAAAATGTTGCTACACAAACAGAATCAGGAATTAGCAAAATAAAACAATTAAGACCTGTATCTTATCAATTTAAAGATTATCAAGTTTTTAAGGGTGACAATGTAACTAGAGAAGGATTTATTGCAGATGAAGTACAACAAGTTATTCCAAGTGCTGTAAATAATACAAAAGATGGAGAATCAATACAATCACTTAATACGGATGCAATAATTTCTGTTTTAACAAAAGCATTACAGGAATCAGTTGCTAAGATAGAAACATTAGAAACTAAAGTTACTGCACTTGAGGCAAGTTAATGGCAGTTCAACCTGGAACATACAATTTTACAGTTCAAAGAAGATCAGATCATTCAATTCCTTTATTATTTAAAGATGGAAATAATGCTGCCATAAATTTAACAGGATTTACTGTAGTAGCACAAGTTTGGGAAGAAACACGCACCAGAAAATATGCAGATTTTACAACAACTTATACAGATAGACCAGCAGGGTCAGTAAGTATTGCATTGACAGATGTACAAACAGCTACCTTTACACCAGATGTTTTAAAATATGATGTTTTATTAGTAGATGGATCGGGCAACAAAGAATACTATTTAGAAGGTACTATATTTGTAAGTGAAGGTTACACATCAACATGACCTCTGTAAACATTTCAACTACTAAAAATACTGTTACTGTTAATGGAGAGACTTCTGTTGTCACAGTGGCAACCCAAGGCCCACAGGGAGCCTCCACTGCTATTGATTCAAGCAGTGCAGTGGACAATTCAATAGTGTACTATCACCAATCTAGTGGTACATTTAAAGCAGATGCAACTACTACCAAACTTACACTCGTAGACGGAGGAAATTTCTGACATGGCAAACACAATCAGAATTAAAAGATCAACGGGGTCATCAAACCCTGGATCGTTAGAAAATGCTGAACTTGCCTTTAGAGAAGGTGATGAAGTTCTCGTCTATGGTAAAGGTACTGGTGGTGCTGGAGGATCGGCTACAAGCATAATTGAAATAGGAGGCACTGGAGCATTTGTTAGTAAAACTGCGACACAAAATGCAAATATTGTTTTAGCTGGCCCTACAACTGGAAGTGCTGCTGCTCCAACATTTAGGGCATTGGTAGCGGCAGACCTATTAAAACTAAATGAATTTACTACTCCTGACGGTGCTGTAAGTTTAAACAGTCAAAAGATTACAAATTTAGCTACACCAACTGCTGATGGTGATGCGGCTTCCAAATCATATGTTGATGGTGTTAGTCAGGGATTAGATATTAAAGAAGCTGTAAGAGTCGCTACAACACAAGCTCAAACATTAGC
>CEQL01030511.1_pt1 | contig 14434 bp, 14 predicted proteins | sample 356281 | NCBI WGS metagenome assembly CEQL01 (sample SAMEA2621203, study PRJEB7988) | marine metagenome | biome: marine biome (ENVO:00000447); feature: surface water layer (ENVO:00002042); material: "saline water (ENVO:00002010), including plankton (ENVO:xxxxxxxx)" | depth 5 m
CGGCGCTCACACTCATACCAACATAGCAATTAGGGATGCAATATTGTCCGTCAAACTTCCTTTCTATGAAGTACATATTTCAAATGTCTATGCAAGAGAGGAATTTAGACACGTTTCTTTCTTTAGCGATATAGCTGAAGGGTCTATTGTTGGGTTTGGGTTTGATGGTTATGAATTTGCTCTATTAAAAATATTGAGGAATAAAAATGGATCTTAGGAAAATAAAAAAATTAATTGAAATGCTTCAAGAATCAGATCTAAATGAAATTGAAGTAAAGGAAGGTGAAGAGAGTGTCAGAATTAACAGGAAGAAGGAAAGTGTCATACATACATCTACTCCTATTTCTGTTGGACAAAATTTAAACCAATCATCAGCGCCTTTACCACAAACAGATAGCTCTGAAATAGAAAATGGACAAGCTGCCAAGGATTTAAATCACATTACTTCCCCAATGGTTGGAACATTTTATAGAAAACCAGCCCCAGACAAAGAACCATTCATAGAAGTTGGCCAGACTGTGAAAAAGGGAGATACAGTATGCATCATTGAAGCAATGAAAATGATGAATCAAGTTAAATCAGAATTTGATGGGAAAGTCATAGCCATTAACATTGAAGATGGCGATCCAGTCGAATTTGGTCAAGAGTTAATTTCAATTGAAAAGTCCTAAAAAAATACTTATTGCTAACAGGGGTGTTATAGCAATAAGAGCACTACGAGCAGCAAAAGAACTTGGTTATCAAGTTGCTTCGGTTTATTCCACAATAGATAAGGATCAAAAACATTTAAAACTATCTGATGAAGCAATTTGTATTGGACCTGCAGCTGCAAAGGATAGTTATTTAAATGAAGCAGCTATAATTTCTGCGGCAGAGCTGGTTAGTGCTGATGCAATATATCCTGGATATGGTTTCCTTGCAGAAAACTCATCTTTTGCAGAAAAATGCAATCAAAGTGGCTTTAAATTTGTGGGTCCCGATCCAAAAGTAATAGATATCATGGGGGATAAAATTAAGGCGAAAGAACTTGTTGAATCTTTGGGAGTGCCAATTGTTCCTGGATACACTGGCAAGATTGAGTCTAAAGAGCAGGTTGAAAAAATTACAGATGATATTGGCTATCCAGTTATTGTTAAAGCTTCAGCTGGTGGTGGTGGCAAAGGAATGCGCGTTGTGCTTGAAAAAGAAGAGCTTTGGGATTCAGTTGTGAGCGCACAAAATGAGGCACGACTTGCTTTTGGCAATGATGAAGTATTTATAGAGAAATACCTCCAAAAGCCACGCCATATAGAGGTACAAGTTTTTGGTGATGGGAAAGGCAAAATGGTTCATCTTTTTTCAAGAGATTGTTCTTTGCAGAGACGTTACCAAAAGATTGTTGAGGAAGCTCCTGCAAAAAATATCCCACTAGATAAATTAACCGAGATTCAAGATATTTGTGTAAAAGCATGTGCCGAACTTAAATATGAAGGAGCAGGAACTCTTGAATTTTTATATGAAGATGGTGAATTTTTCTTCATTGAAATGAATACCAGAATACAAGTTGAGCATACTGTAACAGAAATGATTACAGGCGTTGACCTTGTTCAAGCGCAACTAGCTCTTGCGCTTGAAGGCAAATTTGATTTAGAGCAATCAAGGTTAAGAATAAATGGTCATGCTATGCAGTGCAGAATAAATGCAGAAGATCCTGAAACGTTCATACCTTCGCCTGGCGAGATCACAACTCTTCACAGGCCAGGTGGTTATCATGTGCGTTTTGAATCACAAGCTTATAGCGGATATAAAGTACCAGCAAATTATGATTCACTTATTGCTGAGGTGATTGTTAAAGATAATAATCGGAATAATACGATCAATAAAATGCGGATGGCTCTCGATGAACTTGTTGTTGAAGGAATTAAAACCAATAAATCGCTTCATCAGAAGATTCTTGATGATGAGAGTTTCAAGAATATTGAGTATTACATTAAGTATTTAGAAGAGAAGTTAATTTAAATGAATGAAATTTATAACCACCAAGAAATAGAAGCTCAGGCGCAATTAAACTGGGAAAAAAATTTAATATTCAAGGCCAATATCAGCGATACGAGGCCGAAATACTACTGTCTATCAATGCTTCCATACCCTTCAGGAAATTTGCATATGGGTCATGTAAGAAACTATGCAATTGGTGATGCTGTTTCACGCTATAAACGCTTGAAAGGATTCAATGTCCTTCAGCCAATGGGATGGGATGCATTTGGTTTGCCTGCTGAGAATGCTGCTATTAAAAATAATATTCATCCAAAAGATTGGACAGAAAAAAATATCGCCCAAATGAAAAAACAACTTATGTCATTAGGGTTTGCATATGATTGGTCAAAAGAAGTGAATACTTCTGATGAGTCTTATTATAAATTTGAGCAGGAGCTATTCTTAAAATTTTTAGAAAAAGGTTTAGCATACAGAAAGAAATCGCTTGTTAACTGGGATCCAGTTGATATGACCGTGCTAGCAAATGAGCAGGTTATAGACGGCAAAGGATGGAGAACTGGTGCTGAAGTAGAGTTAAAAGAAATCGAAACATGGTTTCTCAAAATAACTGATTATGCTGATGAGCTTGAAGCTGATTTAGAAAAAATTGATTGGCCTGAAAATGTCATCAATATGCAAAAAAATTGGATAGGAAAGTCTAAGGGGGCTGAACTATCATTTGATCTTGATAACGGCGACGAGATAAAGGCATTTACTACTCGGCCTGATACGCTTTTTGGGGTAACTTTTTTTGGCATTTCTCCAAACCATCCGCTTACTAAAGAATTAGCTCAAGACAATGAGGCACTTCAAGAGTTTCTTGATGAAGTGAATAAGACTTCTGCGGCTGAAGCAGATATGGCTAAAGCTAACAAAAAGGGATTTAAAACTAACATAAACATTATTCACCCAGTAACAAAAGACAAAATTCCTGTTTGGGTAATAAATTATGTTCTGATGGAATATGGAACAGGAGCTATTATGGGTGTTCCAGCACATGATGAAAGAGATTTTGAGTTTGCCACAAAGTACGAAATTCCTGTCACAAGAGTAATCTCATCTGAGCAAGATTTGCCATTTTCAGATGAAGGACCATTAATAAATTCAGGCAAGTATGATGGTTTATCATCAAGTGAAGGCTTTGAAGCAATTACAAATGATCTTCCTAAGGATAAATGCAAGATTCTTTATCAATATCGTTTGAGAGACTGGGGAGTGAGCAGGCAAAGATACTGGGGTTGCCCTATTCCAGTTGTTTATGAAGGTGATGATGCGAGGCCTGCTAGTGAACTTCCTGTTAGCCTTCCATCTGAGTCTGTGCCTCTGCATCAAAACGATAACTTCAAAGAGCTGCCTAATGGGCTAATAAGAGAGACAGATACATTTGATACTTTTATGGAATCATCATGGTATTTCATTAGGTACGCATCTGCAGAGAATAAAAATGAAGTTTTTGATTCTAATACCAAGTATTGGTTACCAGTAGATTTGTATATTGGTGGAGTTGAGCATGCAATTTTACATCTACTGTATTCAAGGTTCTTTTTTAAAGTTCTGAGAGATATGGGCCTAGTTGAAGGAGATGAGCCTTTTAAAAAGCTTTTAACGCAAGGGATGGTATTAAAAGACGGAGCTAAGATGTCAAAATCCAAAGGCAATACCGTTGACCCACAGGAATACATTGTGAAATATGGTGCTGATTCGATAAGAACTTTTATGATTTTTGCTAGCCCGCCTGAGCAATCGCTTGAATGGTCAGATAATGGCTTAGAAGGCTGTCATAAATTCTTAAAAAGATTATGGGCAACATCACATAAAATTAAATCTGCCAACGAAGGAGATTTTGTCCCAAGTGGACCATCTCTTGAAGATGATTGTAAGAGCATCTTCATAAAAATGAATGATGATTATGAAAAAAGGCTAAACCTCAATACAGTAGTTTCATCATGCATGGAAATACTCAACAATATCAATAAGAGAATATCTGGAACTACAATTTCAGCTTCGAAAGAAGATTTATTTAAGGTTTATGGCTTTTTGATTGTCGCTCTGTCGCCAATTGCACCACATATTGCTGAGACTATCTATCATGAGGTTCTTGGAAAAGATATCAACGTTGCTCAATGGCCAAATGATGAATTCTTTATTAATCATCAAACAGAGGTCAAATACCTAGTCCAGGTTAATGGAAAGGTAAGAGGCAACATGATGCTTGAAGCTGGCCTCAATCAGGCTACAGTTGAAGCTAAGTCAATGGAAAATGAAAATGTTGCAAGACACCTAGAAAATAAGAATATAATTAAGGTTATTTTTATAAAAGATAAGTTAATTAATTTTGTACATTCATAGATTTTTCATTGTTTTATTTCTGACTGCTTGCTCTACAAGTATGAAAGATTTTACAACCTTAAAATTTGATAGCAGCTTTTCTTCATCTGATAAATTCTTCTTCACTGAATGTCTGTACGGTAAAAGCTCTGAGTACAGTCTTCAGAATCTTACATTCAAGTCTGTGGCTGAAAATATCACAAGTGAAGGCCTCGAGTTTAATACCAGATATTTAGGATCAATGGAGTATGAAGCTGGGAGTGATTCTTTCTTGTTAGAGACAATGCGAATAAACATGACCAACTATATTTCAAGCAATATGGCCAAAGAAGAGCAGAACAGAATTAAAGAGGATATGCTTAATGAATTCTGCCAAATAATCAAGACTAATGGCTAGCATGGAGCTAAAAGCAACAAATTTTTTATCTCAAAAAGATTCAAACTATATAAATTTTTTCCTTTATGGTGAAGAACCATCTCTTACTTTTAGATGCTTAAAACATGTTCTTTTAAACGAGGACATGAAGATAATTGAAAAGATATATCTTAATCTTGACGACGAGAACTTTGAGTCGAATTTTACGCAATCAATAATGACTAACAGCTTGTTCAATGAAAAAAAAATAATTTTCATCAATCTAGAAAAGAATAGATTAAATAAAGATATTCTTAAGAACATTAGCATCGTATGTAAGCTTGAATCCAGAAACAAGATCATCATGCAAGCACCCAATATTTCTAAAAAAGTCTTTAAAAAAGATATAGCGCCGACTCTTACAGATAAATTCGTAACAATAGATTGCTCAATACTTTATGAATCCGATGTTGTTGGGTTTCTAGAACAAAACTTACCAGAAAGCTTAAATAATAGAAAAAGCATAATGGAATTAGTCTCGCTCTATGAGGGCAATTTTTCATTGCTTGTAAACGATATAGATTTAATTCAGCTGCTTCCTGATGATTCAGATTTAAGACAACATGTCTTTGGTGATAGCTCTGTTAAGAATAATTTTAAATTAGCCGAATACATTGCAAACAATAACTATGAAGCTGCTCTTGAGATAGTTGATTCAATGGAGAGGAACGACAGAAACTCAATTACACTGCTAATTTGGATGCTTACAAGGGACTGCAATGCTCTCAATGCATTAAAAATGGGCAGAAAGAATCTGAAAGAATTTGGCATCTGGGATAACCAGATTAATTTGTATCAAAAAATGGAAAATAGATTAACTAAAAATCAAATAACAGAAGTAACTAGCATTCTCGATGATGCTGATAAGAAAGTAAAAGGGGTATTGCCTGGCAATTCTTGGTTAACAGCTAGAGAAGCTGTTAGGTTGCTTTCTGCTTAACCAAAAAGAGACTTAATCCAATTCCAAATTATTGCTATCAGTCTTTGGAAGAAACCTAATTCCTCGACATCTTCAAGGTATATTAAATCTGTTTCAGCAAGCACATTATTGTCACCATCAAGAACCCTAAGTGTGCCAGCCTGATCAGATGCTGAAATTGGGGCCAATATTCTTGTCCCTACTTCAACTTCATATCTAATAGATTCTCTTTGATCTTTGGTTAATGTAAGAATTATATCTTCTGTAGCACCAACAGAAACACTTTCACTTTTTCCAGCAACTATTTCAACATCTCTTAAAGATTCGTTTGCATCGAAGAGTTTGACAGTATCGTAGTGTCTAAATCCATAAGTCATTAATGCTGAAACATCGTTAAATCTTTTGTCGTCCTCACTGCCCAAAACAACAGCAACTAACCTCATGTCGCCTCTCATAGCTGACCCAACTAGACAATAACCAGCCGCTGAGGTGTAACCAGTTTTACCACCATCAAATATTTCATCTCTCCACAACAATCTATTTCTATTGGCTTGTTTAATGCCGTTGTAAGTAAAGTACTTTTCTGAATAAAGTTGATACTGTTCAGGAAAGTCCTTTATTAGTGCTGCTGTTACTAATGCGAGATCATATGCTGAAGTAACATTTAATGGATCGGGAAGTCCTGAAGCATTATTAAATGATGAATTTTTCATCCCCAAGTTATCTGCGAACTCATTCATTACATAAGCAAAATTCTCTTCACTTCCTTCTGCGTGTTCTGCTAAAGCAACTGCTGCGTCATTTCCTGACTGTATAACCATCCCTTTTAATAGGTCTGAAACTTTAACTTTAGTTCCCTCCCTGATAAACATTCGAGAGCCTTCGGTTTTCCAGGCCTTGATTGAGATCTTTGGCTCATCATCTAGGCTGATAAAATCTTCTTTGATGTAATCTGCAATCACATAACTTGTCATTAATTTTGTAAGGCTTGCTGGCTCCACAGGCTCATCAGCATTGTAACTAACCAAGACCTTGCCAGTATTTGGTTCATATAGAATGTAGCTACCGACCCCAAGATCAGGAGGGTTTGGTATTGCTGATAGATTTAGTGCAAAAGACACTAAAAAAATATTTAATAATTTATTCATAAAACTTTTCTGAGATAGCAACCGCAAGTTGATGAACAGACAATGCGTATTTACTACTTCGGTTATATTTAGTTATTACCCTAAAATTGTCAAACCCAATAAATAATTTTGTTGCACCTTCTTCAAAAAATAATAAAGGTGTCAAATCATCGTCCTGGTTAGTTGTAACACTAAATCCTGCTTCATTTAGCGTATCAGGCGAAACCTTTGTGCGAAAGTTATTTATTTTAAATGGAAATTCCAGTTCATCGATCTGCTCATCATTCAAATTACTGTATTGTTCGTTCAATGCTACTTGGGCTGCTGCAGGCTGATTAGAATTCCACCCATGAACCTTTAAAAAATTTGCCACACTGGCAATACCATCCATTCTTGAATTTAAAAGATCTACATAACCGTCATAATCGTAGTCAACTCCGTAAGCGTTATAACTTGATGGTATAAATTGTCCTAAACCTATAGCTCCTGACCAAGAACTTTTGATTTCTTTTGGGTTTAACCCATATCTTTTTGATAGAACCAACAATTCAACCAACTCTCTTTGCCAAAATTTACTATCTGGGTCAAACGCACGAGTAAAAATTGTATCCAAAGGGTTAAAAGAACCTAAATAACCGCCATAATTTGTTTCCAACCCTATTATTGATGCTATGTAAAACTTTGAAACTCCATAGTCTTTTTCAACTTTATTGAAGATATCAGCATTTTCATTAATAAAATTAACGCCATTCAATATTCTGCTGTCTGTTACTCTTTTTGACCTGTAGTCGTCCCATGTAGCTTTTACTTCTGGCTGATTGCTCCTTAACTCTACTGCTTTAGGAGAAGGTTGCGCATCTTTGATGAAATCAATGATTTCTTCTCTTGTAAGATTTGATTCCTCGACTGCCAGATCAATGAACTTTTTAACATCATCTCTTTCAAGCAAATTTGCCTTTAATGACATTGAGATAAAAATAATTATTAAAACTCTAATCATCTCAAAAACCCTCTAGATGAAAAAATTAAGCCTAGCATTATAGAAAAGCATAACAGAGATGAGCCTCCCTTTGTAAAAAATGGTAGTGGCAAGCCCACCACAGGGATTAAACCACTCACCATTAATATATTTAAAAGAAAGCTAAAACCAATAACCAAAGTAAAATATGTTACAAGATAATAAGGTGATAAATCATCGGTTAGCCTTTTTTCAGTCATTGAAAATAAAGTAGTGAACACAATGAAAATTACTAGCAGTAAAAATATAAAGATAACACCTACGAAACCAAATTGTTCAGCATAAATTGAAAAAATAAAGTCAGTATCTGCCTCAGGTAAAAAATTAAATTCATTTTGCTTACTATTTAAGAAACCTTCACCAATGATTCCTCCTGATCCAATACTTATTTCTGACTGTAGTATATTCCACTTTTCTGAAAGTGTTTGATCAGAAGAAAACCAACTAATAATTCTTCCTTTTTGATAATTTGTTAATCCAAAGTTATAAATAATTGGTGAAAAAAGAATTGCAAAAGCTCCCATCCCTATGAAGTAGCCTCTATCTAGTCCACAAATAAACAACAGCATTAAGCCAGATAAAATATAAACAAGCCCCGTTCCTAAGTCAGGTTGAATTATAATCGGGATCGAAGATAAGAATAACGACCCAAGTAAAAAATAAGATCTAAAAGAGCTAAACTGGAAGTTATAGAATCTAAGATACTGAATTGCAAACAGAGGATATGCTATTTTCATGAATTCAGTTGGCTGCAAACTCAAGAAACCAAAATCAAGCCATCTTTGAGCGCCATTAACCTCTTTACCAATAATTTCAACACTTAATACAAGCAAAATATTTCCTAAAAAGAATATCCAACCAAAAGACAATATTCGATTAAGGTTAATTTGATAAAAGAAAAGCGTTACAAGAACAACTGCAAAAATATTTATGGCTAAAAATCTTAAGAAATAATATATATCAATAGAAGTTACGGAATATATTGTTAACGAGCCCATCAAAATTATGCCCATTAATGACAGAAGAATTACAGCTGATCGTAGATTAATTGACATCAAGCAGGTCCTCCAAAACTTCTTTTGCTATTGGGCCAGCAGTTCGCCCCCCACTCTCTCCATTTTCAATAATTACTGCTATCGAAAATTTAGGATTGTCATAAGGCGCATACCCAATGAATATTGCATGGTCTCTTAAATTTATGTTTTCTCTTACTTCGTTATATTCTTCACGAGAATTAATATCTACAACTTGTGCTGTCCCACTTTTACCTGCAAGTTTTAAAGCGCCAGCATTTATTCTAAAACCAGTTCCATTTGGCGAGTAGATTACATCTATTAAAGCTTTGTTAAGCTTTTCCCAATCTAAATCTGACATATTAGTACTTATCGAAAGAGTTTCTTCGTTACTTGTGACTAGATAAGGTAACTTGTAGTTGCCATTAGAGGCTAAAATACCTGAAATTAAGGCAAGATGAAGAGGTGTTGTAAGCATATACCCTTGACCAACACCCAGGTTTATAAAATCGCCTTTGAAAAGATCTTTGCCAAAGTTTTTTTGCTTCCAATTATCATCAATCAATGGACTGAATTGGTGTGGGTAACAATCCTGACACAATTTTGAACCAAACGATGAAGACTCTAAGAAATTAACAAATTTATTTTTTTCGTAACGAATTGAGAGATTCATAAAAAATGGATTTGAACTTTCAATTAAAGCTTTTCTTAAATCTGTTAGGCCATGCCCTCCTTCTCTCCATGCGTTAAAAATACGCTCTTCTTCCTCAAATCTAAAAAAACCATCATCAAAAATAGTTTCTTCCCAACTTGTGTATTTATTACTTAGTGCGAAGGTACTTAGCAATGGCTTGATAGTTGACGCTGGTGGATATAACCCCATGAATGCCCTATTAAATAGAGGTCTATCTGAGTCCCTTAGGAGGTCTTGATATTGAGATGAGGTTATATCTCTTAAAGTGTTTGCACTTATTGAGGGTGCACTTACTGCAACAGGTATACTGAAGTCTTCTAAATCTATAACAACTACAGAGCCTTTTCGATTTCCAATCAAATCATATGCAAGTTTTTGAGCTTCATAATTTATAGAAATTTTAAGCTCTTCACCCTCTTGGAATGAATCTTCACTTGTAATGACTCTTTTTGTTCCCCTAGCGTTTCTTTGGTAAAACCTTTTGCCATGGGAGCCTCTAAGCTCTTCTTCAAAAACCCTTTCTACTCCTGATTTCCCAACTTTTCTCCATATTGATGGATCAAAAGAATTAATTCTAGGGCTGAAATATTCAACATCAGCTTCAGTAAGATAGCCCATATGTCCAAGAACATGAAAAAAAGAAGGATGGTTGTCATATTCTCTCTCATATCCTTCAATAATTGAAAATCCCCCAAATTCAGAACTTCTAACTAGAAATTTTGACAGCTGCTCTTGATTAAGTTTTTCAATTACTATCTTTGGTTCCCTTGAGTTTAATGATTTTCGTACCAATTCTCTTGTTTCTTCAAAATCAACCATGTTTGGAAAAAGCCGGGAAATATTTTTTATTGCGTCTTCATTGGGTTTTTGCTCCAAGTCGATTGCAAGAGAAAATGTTTTTCTATCTTCAGCAAGAACATAACCATCAGAAGATAGAATTCTTCCTCTTTTTGGATAAATATATTCAAAGGCATTGATATTATTTTCTCTAATATTTCTTAAGTCATCACCTTTGATAATTTGTAAATAAAAGAATCGCCCAGTTAGCAAAACAACGAGTATTAAAAAAATAAACAACAGTAGTTTGGTTCTGCCTCTGTAAATATTTACCTTACTATTTCTCATTTTGGTGGTATGGGTGGTTAGTTTTAATACAGTATCCTCTATAGAGCTGCTCTAGCAACATAAGCCTAAATAAATCATGTGCAAATTCCATGTATGAAAAAGATATTAGACGATCAGCTTTTAATTTAATTTCATTACTTAAGCCATAAGTCCCTCCAATGACTAAATTAAATTGGCCTGAAGTATTAAAAATAACTTCTGAAAACTTTTCTGAAGTAAGCATATCTCCCTCTTTATCAAAGCATATTATTGTACGTGAGCGATCTAATTCGTTAGATATAAGATTGCCCTCATATCCCACCAACTCTTTAACTGATGAAAATTTCTTTTTATGACTCAAAGCAATAAATTCAAATTTTATACTGTGGTTAAGCCTTTTAATAAGATCATCTTCGAACTGGGAGGATTTAATTTTTTTGCTATTTTGAATACAGATTAGCCTTATAGAGATCATCTCTTAGCTCTATCCCAGATTGATTCTAGATCATAATGCTCTCTTGATTCTTCATTCATGACATTCACCAGCACGTCTCCAGTATCAATTAAAATCCAATCTTGGGATTCCGTACCTTCTATTCCTAGTATCTGAACTTTGTTGTCTTTTAAATCATCGACTACTTTCTCCGCTAATGACTTAACATGTCTATTTGATGTTCCAGTTGCAAGTAAAATGTAGCTGGCAAACGATGATGTTTTTTCGATATCAAATGCATTGATATCAACTGCTTTCAAATCATCCAAAGCAATATTGCATAAATCTTTTATTTGTTTCGCTGAAATTTTTCTAGGCATTTATGTGCATTATAAGATTAAATCAACGCATCAAGAATAGACTTTTGAAATCCAGAGAAATTTCTATTACCACACATCAAAATTATTTGCTTTTCAGTTGGCTTAGAAGTTATTTGCTTTACTAGATCTAGGTTTAATTCTTTTGAAAGGTGTGAAAACTTTTCAAGCTGGTCTTGCGAAGCATTAATTGTATAAGTTTTTTGATCTTGCATGATTTCAATAAGCTTCTCATCATGAATGCCTTTGCGCATTGAATTTGAACCAAGCTCAAGAATCAATATCACATTTAAACTTTCTTTTTTTGCAAGCTTTAGTGTCTCAATAATTGCTGTTGGATGATGAGCAAAGTCATCTATCACTTTAAAATCATCATTCTCAAAAATAACATCATATCGTCTTTTTACCCCTGAGAAACTTTTAAGAGAATCATAAATTTTGGACGATGAAAAATATTTACTTAATGCTTTTGTAGCTAAATTTTTATTTATCTCATCTATTGTATTTGTACCAGCGCTAAATGCTTCTACCGCATTAAAAATACAACTTTTTTCTAAAAATCTGTTACTTACTGCATCTTTATTTATGTAAGCCATACTATCTGAATCAAGAGATTTCAGTAATGAGAAAAATTTAGACTCTATCTCTTCAATATTGCTAAAAATATCAGCATGATCAAATTCAATATTATTAATTAAGAGGGTATGTGGCCTGTAATGAAAAAATTTTGGCTCCTTATCGAAACAGCTTGTATCATATTCATCTGCCTCAATCACAAAAATTTTTGAATCAGAAATATTCCAAGATTTCTCTAACATTTTTGGGACACCGGCTATTAAGTATCCTGGATTTTCACCCTGCTCTAATAAAGCATGAACAATCATCGTTGTCACTGTTGTCTTTCCATGGGTACCTGAAACAGCTATTACCTTTTTATCTTTCAGAACACTTTCATACAGCCACTCAGGTCCGGACATTATATTTTTTTCATAACTTAGAATTTTAATTAGAAGAGGGTTATCTTTTGCTATTACATTTCCAAGGATATAAATATCAGCATCCTGAAAATTTTCTTCGGTGTAGCCTTCCTTGAAAGATATTCCCGATTTAGCAAGTTCGTCTGACATTGGTGGATATACTTTTTGATCGACTCCCGCCACATCATGACCAAGATGTGATGCCATTTGAGCCAAATTGCCCATGAAAGTGCCAGAAATTCCAAGAAAAAATATTTTCATCTTTTAGTTGCTTCCAATGAAGTATAAGATATGTGTCATGAAAAATGCATTCTACGCGCAATCTGGAGGCGTAACTTCAGTAATTAACTCATCTGCATATGGTGTTTTTAGTCAAATCAAAGAGAGCGCTCCAGAGTCAAAAATTTTTGCATCAAAAAATGGCATAGTGGGCCTCTTAGAAAACGAGCTTTATGATATGCAAAAGACAAAAAAACCACTTGAATTGCTTTTAGAATCTCCAGCAGGAATGTTCGGCTCATGTAGGTACAAACTTCCGGGGTTGGAAGATGAAGACTTTTATAAAAGTCTTTTTGCACAATTAGAAAAATATGAAATCAAATACTTTTTTTACAATGGCGGAAATGATTCAGCCGATACATGTTTAAAAGTTTCTCAAGCTGCCAAAAACTTTGGCTACGACTTAAATGCAATTGCGGTTCCTAAAACAATAGATAATGATTTGGCCGTTACAGATAATTGTCCTGGTTTTGGTTCAGTTGCTAAATACATAGCAACCTCAGCAAAAGAAGCCTCACTTGATATTAAATCAATGTGCAAAACATCAACTAAAGTATTCATTCTTGAGGTAATGGGAAGGCATGCTGGCTGGATAGCTGCTGCTGGAGAATTAGCTAATGACGCTAACAACACATATGTCCATAAAATTCTGCTGCCCGAAGTCCCATTTAATCAACAGGCATTTCTTGCTGGTATTAAAAGTGATGTTGAACAATATGGATACTCAGTAGTCATTGCATCTGAGGGTTTAAAAGATGCCAATGGGAAACTATATGCAGCATCCGATGAAGTTGATTCTTTTGGCCATTCTCAGCTTGGAGGGTTAGCACCAAAGATTGCTGGTCTTATCCAAAATGAATTGGGTTACAAATATCATTGGTCTGTATCTGACTATTTACAAAGAAGCGCTAGACATCTGGCTTCTAAAACAGACCTAGAGCAAGCCGTGGCTCTTGGCAGAGAGGCTGTTAAGCTAGCTTTAGATGACAAGACTGGAATCATGCCAGTTCTTTTGAGAACCAACGATCAACCATATCAGTGGAGCATAGGCGAAGGAGATCTTAAAGATATTGCTAACGCTGAAAAAACGCTTCCTGAAAACTTTATATCAGAGGATGGATTTAGAATTACTCAAGCGGGGGTTGATTATCTTAAACCGCTAACAATTGGGGAGAGCTATCCAAAGTTCAAAGACGGCGTGCCAATCTATGAGCAATTGGATCTTCATTTAGCTGAAGTTTAGTTCATGAACTTTGCGTTTGAGAATAGCAATTAATTCATCCTTTTCGTCAGCGGTAAGAAATCTACCAATTTCAATTTGCTCTTTATGTGATTGAAGCAAAATTACTTTTGCCCCATTTTTCTCTTGGATCAAAAATTTAGATAGAAACCTATCATAAATTTTCTTTCTTTTGTTGTTTGTGATTTTTACATGAAGCTTATCAATAGCAAGTATTTGCAATTGATTTGACCAGTCTCTATTGAGCTTAATTATTGTTATGAGAGCAAGTATTTCCAATCCAGCGAACGGCAAGATAAGAGGAGCTCCTACAATAAAAAAACCAACCCCAAAAGTAATACAAATTAGAGACAACATGCCAAAGAAAAGCATATTTTGACGTAATGAAGAGGATTTATTAGGCCTCAACTCAATATAAAATTTATCGTTTTTATTTTTGGTGGTTAACATCTTTTCTTTTGACTTTTACTTTCTAATTTTGCACTTATATTGCA
>CEQL01081551.1_pt1 | contig 14416 bp, 13 predicted proteins | sample 356281 | NCBI WGS metagenome assembly CEQL01 (sample SAMEA2621203, study PRJEB7988) | marine metagenome | biome: marine biome (ENVO:00000447); feature: surface water layer (ENVO:00002042); material: "saline water (ENVO:00002010), including plankton (ENVO:xxxxxxxx)" | depth 5 m
AGACGCACTTTACACAATGTTTCAATAAATTACTACTCAAAACATAATGTATAGAATGAAAAAGACTATGTTCTTTTTCATGGTTCAAACAATATAAATGATAGCACACAATAACTATATTATATGTATTTACTACTTTTGTTTGGTTTCATTGTCAATGTTTTCGGAAATAAATGTTCGTTAAAAAAACATTCTCAATTTTACTTGCAAAACAAATTTGAGCCTATAATGGAAGAAAAAACACTTAAAATAACTAACAACAAAGAATTATTTCAAAAGTTGGATGGTTCTTTTTTTGCGCAAATTGGATCGAATCCAAAATATATTGAGAACCAAGATTATCATTGGTTTGATGGAGATGGTATGATTCATGCCATTTTAATAAATAAAACTTTTGCAACATATCAAAACAAGTGGGTACAAACAAAACGACTCCAAACAGAAAATAAATGGAAAAGAAAAATGTATGCTTATTTCGGTGAACTACGTGGTATAAATGGTATTTTTCAGGCAATTAAATACAGTTTATTTGAAAAAATAGGTATTACTTCTAAAGATAAAGGCACTGCAAATACCGCGATGTTATATTGGAATAAAAAACTATATGCCCTACAGGAAGGTGATAAACCATATGAAATGGCAATTAATTATACAGATTTCAATTTGTCTACAAAAGGAAGATTAAATAAATATGACAATATATTTAGTACTAGTGCTCATCCGATCATTGATAATAATCGTGATTTATTATACTTATATGGTTACAATAATTATGATTTTTCAGAAGGAAAATTTATTTTCAATGTTTTCAATAAAGAAATGGAATTATTAAACCAGCGTAATATTTCTTTACTGAATAATGGTATGATACACGAAGCATGTTTTACTGGAAATAAAATGATCATTCCAGATTTACCATTAAAATACGATACATCAAAAATGATTGAAGGAGAACTACCACTCTATTTTGATAAAAACAATGGAACCACACGATTTGGTTTATTTGATGTTACCAACCAAAATTCTCCGATTGATTGGTATTATTTCAAAGAAAATTTTTTTATTTTTCACTTTATAAAATCATTTGAAAAAGGTGATTTCATAATAATATATGCATGTGTTATGGAAACAGCTTATTTAAGCGATTTTATCGAATTGGATGTAGAAAAAAACCCTTCCAAAAGTATTCGCGGTAAAATACGTTTAAAGGAATTAATCATTGATACAAAAAAAAATATTACATACATAAATGAAAATGCTATTTTGCAAGAAACGACCCTAGGATTTGATTATAATCTTGATTTTCCAGTAAAATCAAAAATGAATCCAAATGACATATACTTATCAATATTCAATGCAACTTCTGGATACATTGTAGGCTATGTGAAATTCAATATAAACAACTTTCTTTATAGTATACCGGATATGTATTTATTTGAAAATTCACATTATGGGAATTCCGAACCACAGGTAGTAATAATTGATAATAAAGAATATTTACTTACTTTTACTAATGACGATCATCAATCATACTTATCATTAATCCATATTGCAAATAAAACAATCGAAAATCTAGTCATAGAAGAAAGAATTCCACCTGGATTTCATAGTATTTATATTTCAGATTAGTATTTAGAATATATATCATGTATTATTTACTATAACAAAATTATTTATTTGGATACACTCCATATACTTGACACATTAATGTCCCTTCATCTGGTTGAACACGAACTTTACAAAAACCATTGTCACCCCATTGTTTTCCCCATGAATTTTGTATGATCCAATACATTCCTTTATCATCATAATCATAACCAACCAATAAAACGGCGTGATTAAGTTCTTTTGATACATTTTTTGCAACATCTATAACACCGCTTTTATAAAAACGAAAAAATAAGTTATCTGCGTCGATTGCAATTGCAATGGGATTTTTCTTCACACATACCTTCAAATCAATGATCGATTTTGGAATGGTCCACAAATATTCTTTTAAATGTGAACCATTTGCTTTGCTAACATTTAATTTTGTACAGTTTTGATCCAAAGCCATATATTTATAATCATCATTGTGGTATAACCCCCTATTTTCAATGACATAATCATATGCTAAGTGCATTAAACCACCATTACAACCATAATTTTGTGCAGAACAATCAACTAATTCTTGTTCGGACAATCGTTCAACACTATAATTTTGTAATCGCATAAATGTTTCCAACGCACCCGTGCTAGAAAATGCCCAACATGAACCACATGAACCTTGATCTTTCACTTCACTCAAAAGATTACTACGATTCCAATGAAAACCTTCTTCTACTGGTTTTAATTCTTCTAAATACGGAAGCGGTTCTTTTAAAATTTTTAAAAATGATCTCTTAGAAATACTCTCTGGATCAATAGGATTGACCATCAGATCATATTTATTATCACTTTCAAAATCGATTATATCTGCATATTGATTGATGTCCAAAGACAGTGTATTGTTTTGAGAAGATAAATATTCATTTGCTTCATTAATTTGTTTGTAATTTTTTTCAAATATTTTATACGAATCAATATTTTTGTCTACAAATTCCTGGTAATTTGTCTTTTTACTTGATTGAAAAACCGGTGTTTTATATTTTTGATAAAATTCATAATATTGTTTTGCGAATTCATAGTGTTTCATATTTAACCTAGAAGGTCTTGCAAAACGAGAACCTTTATGAAAAAAAGAAACACAATAAGTAGTAGAAAGTAAAAATAGAACTATAAAAGATATCATTTTATAGTTCTAAATTAAGTATAACATATGTCATTATTTTATTACAAAAAAATTGTGTCTAAAATTTCCTTGTTTTTCTTGGAATCGTCATAACCCGCATGAAAAAGTTCAGTTACGTTGTTTGTTGTAAGATCACTTTTAAAAAACTCTTGTAACGAAAAATTGCTTTTGGAAGTTAATGAAGAATTCCATATATTTGGATTAATAATTAGATCCGGACCAATATATTTCAAATAAGGATAGGAAAAGAATCCGCCATCAAAACAAATACGTTTTTTATAAATATGAATCAAACCACCCGTAATGAGAGGTATATGTGAACTTGCTATACAACCATTCAATACATCTTCTAAAGAATCAAATGAGTCATATATCTTTAATTTTAGTCGTAACGGTAATTTTACAATGGTAATTCCAAAATGTAATTTACAAAGATCAAAATCACATTCATTATAATTTTCTAATATATGTTGTTTCATATTTTTTTCAATTTGTAATACATTTGTTACGTTATAAATATGTGGACTTAATATTCCTTCTATAAATTCTGTATCATTTCCTTTAAACGAAAGAAAAAGCGAGTTCCAGGAACCTGCAGATGCACCTGAAAAAACATAATCACTAATATTATAATTCTCTTTTATAAATGTGCTGACACCAAATAAATAAAATCCATGTAAACCGGCTGGTGTAGATATTATTAATCTTTCTTTTTGACATGGATCATATTTAGAAGGAACATTTTTTTTCATATTACGATATAGTGAAAGGAAACGACCCGGAAATAAAAGGGTATGTGTGTTACAAATTTGTATAAAAAGTAGTAAAAAAAAGAAAAAGGACATGGTTGTAATATACCAATATTTTATTTAAACACGTTATTTTCTAAAAACATAGTATACAGATGTTTTTAGATCTCTGCCCCCCTGCTTTAACTCATTTGGTTTTTGGAATTATTACTTTAATTACTGGATATGCTACATTTAGTCCTTTACATTTTGTATCACTTTTTATATGGATATTTATTGCAACCTATATATTAAATTGGATATGTGATAAAGGTTATAAATGGTTATCCTGGTTATTGGTTTTCTTACCCTATTTGATTGTATTTGTTTTATTTTTCTTTTTAATTAAAAAAGACGAAAAAAACCACAAACACAAAAAGGTGATACAATATACTAAATAAATAATAAAGTTTTAATTATCTGGACATTCTTCGATAATGTTTACGTAAATCATAGCGAATACTCCATGATCCATAACTACGACAAGATTCACAGCAAAAGCTATATGTCCTATTTGCAATTGTTTCTACCTTTACAAGTGGACCAGTTATATCAAATTCAAGTTCACACATATCATTGTCACATATATAAGTATTCATTAGATACAACAATTCTTCATGTACCTCGCCTAAAAGCTGCGTATGTAAAGAACGATGGGTATTTTCCATATTATTATTAATATTATATTTTTCTAATAATAATATCATTGTATAAAGTCTTCAATTTTATATCTTTAAACAGTACTTATTCGTATTTTACGTTTACAAACATGTTCATCTTCAAACAAATACATTTTAAAGGAAAGTTTCTCAAAAACATCATAATTATCCTTTGTTTTAAATGATTGGATTGTATTTTGCTTTTGAATATAAACCAAATAACTATATTCATCTTCTTTCTCTTGTTTTTGAATAATAATTCCTGAATGCGTTTCTTTTTGTATATCATGATTTTGATAAAACGTATATAAAAGATTGCATTCGTTTTGAACTTTTTGAATTGATTTCATCGATGTATTCAAAAACGTTATTTCTTTCGACCATTTTTCTAAAAATTCGCTTGCTTGATCACTTACATCATGAGTTAAAACATATTTATAGAAGCATATTTGATTCAATACATCTACCAATCTACGTATAGGACTGGTAATATGAACATAATGATCTTGATTCATAATCTCATGTTTAATCTGGTCTTCTTCAAACATACTATATTTACAACTAACATTGTTCCAATGACTAAGCATTTGTTTTGTTTTTTGATCATAATCTTTGTTTTGCATTTCATTTAACAGATCTTTGTTCTTAAAAGAGGAATGTCGAAAAAAGCCTGTTTTATGTTTGGCCAAATATTTTGCACAAAAAACATTCATTTGTATCATCCAAAAGGAAACGACGTCGTGACTATCGTGTGTATTTGCATCCATTTTCATAGTGAGTTCTTCCAATTTCTTATAGTGTTTATTGGCAAGAAGTTTCTGTTCATCATATACAAAATTTTTACGAACTTTTATAAGTGAAGTATAAAAACGTAAACTATCCTCTACAATGGCGCCATCTTTGTTTACAATTACTTCCATCGTAAATGCAAGGCGTTCCTTCTTTTCCAATAAACTGAACCAATCTTCCGAAAAAAGGCTTGGTAACATGGTACGTTTTTTATCTGGAAAATACACTGTTGATACGCGTTCTGATAACAAATCCCAAATTTGCAATTGTTCTAACCATAAAAAAACATTCGAAATATAAACGCACACGCGAAATTGCTCTGTATTTTCTTCAAGTTGTTGACAACTAAATGCGTCATCTAAATCAGTGCTTCCTTCTGGATCAATACTAAAAACATAGCATTGTGATGTTTTGTCTACTATTTTATTATTATGATTTTTCACTATTTTTTCCATTTGTTTGTCCATAGGAGTTGTTTTAAGATCTTGCTTCAAGTGTTTATTCAAATGGGTCAATGAAAAATGAATGGATTTTGCGTGTAAAGTATATTCGTAATAAACGTTCAAATCGCTAACATCACCTATCGTCTCTCTTAAAATACCGTTAGGATGTTTATTAGACCAATCTTTATAGGAAAAAATGACATATTTATTGACAACTGCTTTAGAAAAACCGACTTTTGCGTCATAAGGAACAAGTAACTCTGGATAATTGTGTTCATGACAAACACATTTGTATAAAAGTCGCCCATTTGAACTTCGGCCATAAGTTTGTCCAGAGGATAAAAGTAAAACCCCCGCAAAAATACGATTTTTGTCGATTTCTCTGTTTACAATATTTATGGAATTATCTTTTTGCAATTGAAAAACGTCATTATGATACATTTTATAATGTGATGGATGAAATTCAGAAGAAAAGGGACTTTCTATTATTTGGTTGTTTTCATCAAAAAACGACCAATCGCTATATTTACGGTCATATATATGGATTTTATAGTTCATTTTACATGATAATTACTTAAAATACATTTATATTGTTTTTGAGAATATATTATATAGAATGTTGTATCAATTATTCAATTTATTATTTTCGGGATACAATATGTTTATTACAGTGGGAAATACAGAGAATAACAGAGCAATTCTTCCCGATAAATATTATATACCAAATAAAAAAAAGGCTTCAAAAAGGGTTTCTTGGAATGAACGTGTTTTTGTATATCAAGCTCATAGTAAAAAAGAATATGAACGATAAATGATTACGTAAAACCATTATAAAGATTTGATTCTATAATGGTTATGCCACCTAAGAAATTTTATAAGAAAAAGAATTATACTTCTTACTCAAAACCAAGTTATTCTACATCGATTGGACACACTGCTTATTTGATCATTGTTGAATCCCCGTCCAAATGTCAAAAAATAGAGGGTTATTTGGGCGGGCAATACAAATGTATTGCGACCAAAGGTCATTTTCGCGAGATTATTGGTCTTAAACAAATAGCGGTTAAATCTAATTTTGAACCCTCGTTTTCTCTTGTCAAGGAAAAATCGTCGCACGTTTCTTGGATGCGTGATATTATTAAACAATACCCGAAAAATGCTGTATATTTGGCGACTGATGACGATCGAGAAGGTGAAGGAATTGCCTGGCATATTTGCCAAGTCTTTGATTTACCGACTGAAACTACAAAACGTATCTTATTTCACGAAATTACACAAAAAGCCATCTTGGATGCAGTTGCTAGTCCAAGTACTTTAAACATGGATTTAGTGAAGGCCCAACACGCACGTCAGGTATTAGACATGGTAGTTGGATTTAAAGTATCCCCTCATTTATGGAAACATGTACGTGGTGGTCGTGATAATGCTCTTTCTGCTGGAAGATGTCAAACACCTGCACTTCGGCTTGTTTATGAACGGGAAAAGGAATATCGAAATTCAGTCTTGGAAATGAAATACAAAATAATGAGTGATTTTACTCCTCAAAAGGTTGGTTTTGTATTAAATCGTGAGATGGAGAATTCTGAAATGGTGGGTGAATTTTTGAAAAAGAGTGTTAATTTCGATCATATTCTTTGTATGAAGGAGGAAAGGAAGAGTGAAAAACAACCTCCCCGCCCTTTCCATACATCACATTTGTTACAAACCGCTAGTAATGTCTTGGGAATGTCACCAAAAATTACGATGCAAACGGCACAAAATCTATACCAGAATGGTTTGATCACTTATATGCGAACTGAAAATGCAAAATACGCACCTCCTTTTGTAGAGTCTGTTAAAGAGTATATTTTAGGAAAATATGGAGAGTCTTGTCTTGGAAATTTACAAAAGATAACTAACTTTGATAAGAAAAATCCTCATGAAGGTATTCGAGTTACTAACATTAAGACTTCTTCTATTGAACTAGGTCCAAGAGAGTGTAAATTATACACACTTATTTGGAGAAATACACTTGAAAGTTGCATGGCTGCTGCTTTATATCAGGTTTTTCCCTTGGAAATTAGTGCACCATCTATAAATGAAGACATGTTGGTCTATAAAAAGAATATTGAACTACCTATTTTCTTGGGATGGAAAAACGTTCAAGGTGAAAAACAAGATAATCAACCACTCTATTTGTATATAAAAGGTATTTGTGCAAAGGGAAATGCAGTGGTTCCTTATGAAAAAATAGAAAGTGAACTCGTTGTTCATAATAAAGTCACTCATTACAATGAATCTTCTTTAGTAAAAAAATTAGAAGACTTGGGTATTGGAAGACCTTCGACATTTGCAATGTTAGTTGAGACCATTCAAGACCGTAAATATGTTAAATTGGGAAATATTGAAGGAAAAGAGGTTGAATGTAAGAACTTTGTCTTGGAAAAAGGGAAAAAATTAGTCAATAAACTTGTGAAAAAAACAGTGGGCAATGAAAATAACAAGTTATACTTAGAACCAGTGGGTCAACTTTGTATTGAGTTCTTACTGAAATATTTTACCGATTTATTTGAATATGATTATACAAAAAATATGGAGGAAGAGTTGGATAAAATTGCACAAGGCACAGTCGAAGAATGGTATGATGTTTGTTCTAATTGTTATAAAGAAATTGGTGTTATGAGCAAAGTACTAGGAAAAGTGGAAAAAGAAGCGTATAAAATCGATGAACATCATGAAATTAGTTTTCAACAATATGGTCCGTGTATAAAGAAAACGATTGGTGACAATGTTTCTTTTTTACCTATTAAGAAAGACATAGAGTTATCTTTAGAAAAAGCAAAAAACGGAGAATATTCGTTGAATGATTTAGTTGCGATTCAACAAGAAGGTTTAGGAAAATATCAAGACAAGGAAGTATTATTGAAACAAGGTAAATTTGGTTATTACTTGTCTTACAACGATGAGAATTTTAGTTTAAATGGTTACGAAAACAATCCAGAAACAATCAATTTACCCCAAGCGGTTCTATATATCCAAGAAAAAATGCAAGAAAAGGCCTCCTCAAAAAATATAATATTAAATGAGCATATGAGTATACGTGAGGGTAAATATGGTCCTTATGTGTTTTATAAAACAGAAAAAATGAAAAAACCGCAATTTTTCTCACTAAAAAAATGCAATTTCCATGAACAAACAAAGAAAGAGACGTTGCAATGGATTCAAGACACTTATTTTAAGAAAGAATAAAAATCAGGAAATAATATAGAAAGAAATGATTGAAGAGTGTTTTCCATTTATAAAATACGTATATGTAGCCATTTTATTTGTATTTGTATTTTTGTTTCTATTTAATCAAAATTTAACTATGATTGGATTTGGTAGTCTTTTTGGATTGCAAACAATATTTACAATAATGATATGTTTTGACATATTCATGGACAATGATCGAGGAATAAAATCATTAATTATGCAAGTTCCGCAAACAACCTATACGCAATCATATACAATAAAGCTACCTATCTGGTTTATCATCATTCCCACGGTGATTATACAGTTTGTTTCTTCGTTAATGATGTTAATGACCTATGTATTTTTAAATAAAAACAAGAAGAAAGTCGTTGTATCAAGTGCTAATGAACGTAAAATCGATAATTATAAAATTATTAGTGTTGCTTTAACATATGTAATTATTGCATTATTATACGCTTATTTTACACATTATTTAAATGAATCTTCTGCAGTAAATTTCAGCGCCCCTTATAAATTATTCATTTTCTTACTGTGCTTTGTAGTGATAAAACTAGCCATTTTTAATTTATTGTTTGCAAATGATTTATCGAAACTGCGTCATAAGAGTACAAGTGGATAAAAGAATTCCGAAAATTTTCATATAAAAATTAGCATTATACTTTTATATGAAATTCCATGAAACGCATTACGAGGATTATATTGAAAAAGTAAAGGAACACAATATTCATAATGAATTATTACCTTTTTACAAAAGTCTTCCTTCAAAAATAGAACAATTCCGTAATTTACTGTTATTTGGTCCAACAGGCACGGGTAAATATAGTCAAGCACTCAAGATCATTGAAAACTATAGTCCAAGTCATTTAAAATACGAAAAAATGATGACAATTGTTAGTGAAAAAGGCGAGTTTTCATACAAATTAAGCGATATTCATTTTGAAGTCGACTTGATGTTATTGGGTTGTCATTCCAAAATTATATGGCATGATTTATTCGGACAAATAGTCGAAGTGGTATCTTTAAAGAAGGAAAAAATGGGTATTATATTATGTAAAAATTTCCACGGTATTCACAGTGAATTATTGGAAATATTTTATAGCTATATGCAGCAATACAATCACAATAATTTAGCTATTCAATTACGATTCATTTTATTAAGTGAACATATTAGCTTTTTACCTATAAACATTATTAATCATTGTTATGTGGTACCTATTATGCGACCAAAGAAAGAACATTACAAAAAATTAGGGTTAAAGATGAATATCGAAGAGAAAAACATAACAAATTTGAAGGAAATACAAAGCTTAAAAACATTGAAATCAGTAGACAATATACAAGAAGATTTGTTTGATAAAATTCGTAATAAATTATTTGAACTAATGGGTTCAGATAAAATGCGTTATTATGAGTTACGGGAGAATCTATATGATTTATTAATATACAATTTGGATGTGCAAGAAATCATTATGTCTATTTTATTTGAAATGGTTGATAATGGGAAAATAAAAAACGGTTCATTAAGAAAAATATTAGATAAATTACCCTTATTATTGAAGCAATATAATAATAATTATCGTCCAATTTACCATTTAGAGAATATCTTCCTAACTATAACAAATGAAATATGCAATTGAGAAACATATGCAAATATTAGAATTGACAAATATCCAAGACGAAAATGAGATAAATGAACAAATACTAAAAAAACAGTATTATAAATTGGCTCGTTATTATCACCCCGATAAGAATTTGCATGAAGATACGCATCATAAATTTCAAGAAATACATGAATCCTATGAATATTTAATGAAATATTATGGATATTTGGATGACAATAGTCACGAACCAATGGAAGAAGAAAAAGAGGATATCGACATACAACTTTTTCCTAGTATGTGGACAAACTACATTGGTCACTTCCTTCAAAGTGATCTATTTTTTACAATCAAAACACGATTGTTTCATTCAATTATTACAAAATTATGTAATAAATGTGAAAACGCGGCATTGGAATTATTACAACAATTAGACAATAAAATGTTGGAAAAATTCGCATGTATTTTGATTGAAAATAGATTACAGTTGCCTTTAACGGATGATTTTATTGATAATCTCAAAACATTGGTACAAGAAAAAAAGAATTCCGGAAAAAAATATATATTACGTCCAAAATTAGAGGATTTACAAGACGAACAGCTATATAAATTAAAAGTAAGAGACGAAACATTATACGTTCCTTTATGGCATCACGAATTAGAATATGATATTCATAATGAAGAGATAAATGTTCAAATCATACCAAAACTCGATAATAACATGGAAATAGATGAAAAGAACAACATTTATGTTTATAAAAAGTATTGTTTGAAAGAAATATGGAACAATTCACAATTATTATTTCATATAGGTAATAAGGAATATACTTACAACAAAAACCTTCTTAAACTCACACCATTACAAGAAATAAAATTTGCAAATCAAGGAATTCCTCAAATATCTACTCAAAACATATATAATGTAGATCGTAAATCAGACATTATTGTTGTCATTTTACTCGAATTATAATTTATAAATCATAAAAAATTTATAAATTACATGTTCACAATTTCATTTTTATATTTAATTATATATTCTTAAGCTTCGGCTGAAACAACCTTCTTCTTGACAACCTTCTTCTTAGGCTTCTCTGCTACTTCCTCTTCTATAGCTTTTTTCACTACCTTCTTTACCTTTTTCACTGGAGCTGGTGGAGGTGTTTCCTCTTCCTCCTCCTCCTCCTCCTCTTCATCACTATCTTGTGCAACCGTATCCTTCGTTTTACTGAATACGGTTGTCTCGACATCAACGTCGTCACCCTCATGAATATCCTGGCGATCAATCAAGCCGCGATCCTCCTCACTAAGACTAATATGACATTTTCCATATACAGATTCAACATTGCGAGCCTTGACAACGCTTTGGACGAGCTTCCAGGTCAAGCCCCATCCTTTTCCACCAATCCAAACACCTCCACATTGAATTACACATGCAACTTGACTCAACTTAGGAACAAGTTCTACGGGAGTAATATGTGGCTTCTCGTTGTCGGGAAAGATAAGATTGTTGTTGGTATCATATAGCTCAATCGCCCATTTACCATCATAACAAGGGACCTTTGCCTTAATGGAAGGGGATTTTGAGTAATCGATTTTCTTAGTATTCTTGTCCTTTACATATTTTACAAGAGGGTAGAAGCTGTGCTTACATACTTCACGAGACATTTCCTCTCCCCACCATAGTTCAGAATTTTCGACTGCTGCGTCTAAAATATTATTTTCGAACTCCTTGAGCTTCTCAAGAAACATATCAGTTGCGGGCTTTCTATAATCCTGAGTCGGAAAATTGAGAGTCATGTTAAAACGTCCGTCTGATTCACCAGCATCATTTACATAATCACTAATACCCCAAGTCATCATTAGAGGAGTACTAATATGTAGAGAACGCTTTGTCTCAGTATTAATTACATTGATCGATTTTCCACCACTCTTATTTGGCTTGGGTGGCATAAACTTGATTGCGGAAGGATTCCATTCGCTTGAAGATACAACAATAGGCTTTGACATTCTGCTAAGAAACTTTGCTAATATGCAATAGATAGAAGAGATTTCTTTAAATCAATTTTCTAAAAAAGTTTGCCTTATTGAAAAATATGCAGCCAGTTTTGATGCAAAATCGTGTGAAAAATACTTTAAACATATGTATTATAATAAAACATATATAAATAAATGAATGAATAAAAATCTAAAAGTAGTATAAATGAGCGAAAAGAGTTGTTTAGAAAATAAAATAATCGAAAAACATGATGATAATGACATTCCGCTATCAAAATTAAAAATTGGTGAATTGAAAAGTATTATTCGACTTTTTAAGAAAAAAATTGTCGATAATATAAACAATTATCCACTACGATCTCAGCAAAAATTCTACAAAAAGATTAGTACAAAAATTCATGATTTTGGGTTAATGGGCACAAAGAAAGTACTTATTGACCGCGTTCAACAAATATACGATCAGGAGGAAAAAGCAGTGTTAATACAAAAAAATGTAAGACGTTTGTTTGTAAAACAAGTGTTTATGTTACGTGGTCCTGGGTCCAAAAATAGGAAATTGTGTATAAATGAAAGTGATTTTTGTACACTTGAACCCGTAGAAAACATTGATATTGTCGATTTTTTTAGTTGTAAATCCCAGAATTCTGAATTTGTCTATGGTTTCGATTTAAACTCGCTTATTCATTTTTATAAACGTAAAAATCGCCTATTGAATCCTTATACAAGAGAACCAATGAACGAGTATATTCCTTCCATTCAAAAAATATATCGTCTTAACAAAATTTTATTTAAAACAAATAAAAATCAAGAAGAAGATGGTGATATTTTTACACGTAATAATTTTTTAGAAACTCAAAACATACGAAGACGGTTAAATTCCATTGAATTGCCGAATAATTATGATGCAAGTGAAATTACTATTAAATTACGAAATTTGCGAGAACAAACAGTTATTCATCGTGTTGAAAACTTATTCATGGATATTGACAGTCATGGACACTATACAAATAAAGATTGGTTTATTCAATTAAATTATGGCGATATGATGCGTTTATTCCGCATTTTGCGAGACATTTGGAATTATCGTTCTCGATTACCCTTTCTTTTAAAATTGCGAATTTGTCCATTATGGGACCCTTTTGTTGGAATTACATTCAATTATCGTGATATCATTTACAGTCAAATACAAAATTTTTGTTTAACTGCAATGGAAGACATTACTTACATGGGAATAGACGATACTCATCGTGGATTAGGTGTGTTTCAGGTATTAACTGCACTTACATTTGTTTCTAATGATGCAAGAAGAACAATGCCATGGTTATACGAATCCATCTTTTAATAAATATATTATAAAATGAACAATATATTTATTTTTAAGCATAAACGTCTATAATATTGCTTCTTTTTATTCGTTCTTTATATAGTATTTTTATATAATATTAAAAATATCGTTAAAAAATTTGTAATAGACCTATTATGATGTAAACTTTAGGAATAATTTATTTAATAATGCGTTAAACCACTTAAAAAAAGGTCACTATAGAGTGTATAGAATGGTAAGAACATCTAAGACCGCCACTCCTAAAGACACTGCTCCCAAGAAAACCGCCACTAAGAAGGCAACCAAGGCTGTTGAGCCTGCTCCTGTTGTAGAGACTGCTCCTGTCAACGAGGTTGTTCAGGAGGTTTCCAGCACTGAACAGAAGATGTCTGAGTTCAGCGCTAAGCTTCAGCAACTATCTAGTATCTTTTCCTCCCTCAAGGCTGATTACAAGACTCTTGAGAAGGGTATTGCACGTGAGTTGAAGGCTGCTCAAAAGGCTGCTGCCAAGAAGAGCAAACGCGCTGGAAACAGAGCTCCTTCTGGATTTGTAAAGCCTGCACGTATTAGTGACGAGCTTGCTAAGTTCCTTGGTAAGGACATCGGTACTGAGATGGCCAGAACTGCTGTAAGCAAGGAGATCAACGAGTATATTGTTGCTAACGGTCTTCAAAACAAGGACAATGGACGTTTCATCAACCCTGATGCTAAGTTGACCCAACTTCTTAAGATCAAAAAGGGCGATACCCTTAGTTACTTCAATCTTCAAACTTACATGAAGCACCACTTCATTAAGGCTGCTGATATTGGTGCTACTGC
>CEQL01146078.1_pt1 | contig 14353 bp, 11 predicted proteins | sample 356281 | NCBI WGS metagenome assembly CEQL01 (sample SAMEA2621203, study PRJEB7988) | marine metagenome | biome: marine biome (ENVO:00000447); feature: surface water layer (ENVO:00002042); material: "saline water (ENVO:00002010), including plankton (ENVO:xxxxxxxx)" | depth 5 m
TTTTCAATAATTTAAGCATTCTTTTCTTTGAATTATCGACTATTTGTTGACTATCTGAATTTTCATCTTTAAATATTTGATGTATTGCTACTTTTGCAATAAATTTATTTTGTATACTTGTCATTTTATTTTTTTAATAATTTTTAAAATTATTTTAGAATTATTTTTATATTTTTAATTCAATAAAATATTTTTAATTTATCTAGATATATTTTTTTAAAAAATAATTTATTAATCGTTTGTTATCTAATTTTTTTTTCTTTACTAATAAATAATAAAATTAAAATTTTAATAATTAATATAATATGCCAAATTCACGTAAATCTACTAATTCATCTAGAATGAAAAGTGTTAACTTCTTAGAGGATAATATGATGACTGGTAAACACGGTCGCTCTTATTCTCCAGGAAGTCCATCTAGATCTAGAAGTTCAAGTTCAGGTGGAATATCTAAAACTCCTAAATCTCCTCGTAGAAGATTAACACCTACTAGTTCGCCTGATTTATTACTACCGAGTAAATCTATGTCATTGAATCCTAAAGTACCCAAAAGTCCTAGTTCATTAATACCTAATGAAACTATGAATAAAAATCCAGTAAAGTCTAATCTTTCTTTATTAACATCTACAACACCAAATAATTTTGATTCTAAAGTATCTTCAAACCAAGAATATAATAATACAGACAAAAATAATAATATTGATAACACTAATAATACAATTGATAAAAATAATATTAATAATTCTGAAAGTAATAATCCTTATAATTTACCAAATGATGAATTAGCAGCATTAACAGCTACAAATTTAAATAATTTAAATAAAAAAATAGCAAATGATGCTTCTAATATTAATTACACTATTAATAATAAATTATATTTACAACAAAATTTAGATAAAAATGAATCAAATACTGATATTAATGACGAAAATAAAAATAACAATGTTGATACAGAGAATATAAATAGAGAAACAAATAACCTTAATAATTCAAATGAATCTAATAATAATTATTTACCAGTAAATACTATTGAAAATAAAGATAATAATCGTAATGATGAAATTGGAATTATGAAAAAAAAAAGTCAAGATAAAATAAACTCGAATGACAACTTAGTTGATAATAATGAAGATAATATTGAAGATAATGATGAGGATAATATTAATAGAAAAGCAAGTGAAATTAAACCTATGAGTGAGGGTTTCTTATATATGAATAGACTAAGACCTGATTATTGGCGTAATAAAAAAAAAGTATTATTAGATTTAATACAAAAAGAGCCCCATGAATTTGGAAAACAAATTATGTTCTTAACAAAAGAAGATTGTAATAAAAAAAGACATTATTTTACTGGTACTAGATTACAAGATTCTCTAAATGCAAGACAAATACAAGTTATAGAATGGAAAGTAAGCAACATTAATAATTACCAACATAAATCAAAAACATTAAGAAACTTTCACTTCGATGATAATGCACAACCTATAAATAAAGTGCTTTATATATTTTTGTATAAAAAAAAAGTAAATAATGAATATATTTTAAAATATTACTCTGTCAAAAATTATGCAAAATATAGAATTCAAATTGAAAAGAATCAAATAATGAATATATGTAGTAAATTAGGGTGTAAATCAATTTTTTTTTCTGTTACTAAAAAAACATCTGTTATCCAAGAAAAAAATGCAACTTTTGAGACACCAATTATGACAAGTTTAAAAAGTGGTATTAAAATTTCTAATTCAACAGAAAAAGGTGAAACTGATACTGAAACATATTCACCAAATAATACAAAATATTTATTTTTAGAACATAATAATCATATAAGAAACTTACTTAAAAAAGAAAGAGAAAAGAACGAATCAAATAATAATATTGTTAATTATGATTTAATTGATTATCCAAATAATTATAATTTAAATAATGTAAATATTGATTCTTCATACGCTGACATTTATAATTTTCCTGACGAATCATCAGATACGAACGCATCATCTTTAGATGAAGAAGAAGAAATAGATAATATGCACTGGGAAGCATTTCATTTAAAAGCTTTAAATTATGAAATACCAGGAGTTGAAGGTGATTTTTATAGATATTGTCAAAATTTACAAGATTTAGTTAGAAAACGTTTTGATGGTATGATTTCTCATAAAATAACAGTAACTAGTAAAAATCATTTAGATTTATCTTTTTGGTGTTCTTGTCAACTTGAAAAATATGGTGTAGGTGTTGATTTTAAAAGCCAAAGTATTACAGTAGAAGAAACTAATTTAAATGTAAAATTTATGCCTTTATATATTATGGAACATGAAAATAATATTGAAGGAATGAGACAATATTTTTCTAATGAAGGTGAAAATATTACCGATAATGATAATCCTCTCCATAATTTATACAATAGATTAACACCAGATGATAAAGTAATGTCATATACTATTATTAGAGAAATTGGCAGAAGATTGTCCTTAATTTCAGGTTCTGATTATTATGAAAAATTTGAAGATAAATTAAAAAATACAACTTACCAAGAATTAATTGGACTATGGAATCAATTTCAAAATGCTACATTATTTTATGACTGGTTAATTGAAAATGAATTAATAGATGTAAATATTAGAGATCAACTTAATAATAAATTACCTTGGTTTTTAAATTTAAAAGAAAGTGAGGTAGATAATTAAAAAATATAGAACTACAAATAAAAAATAATCCAAAATCTAAAAATAAATAATTGGTGTAAAAAGAAAAAAAATATTTAAATAATTATTATAATCAAAGTTTAATCAAAATTTGAAAAATCAATATTCCCTAAATTACAATCATTTATGTAAAGAATAAGTTCATTAATATTATCATCTTCAGATGCGCTCTCCTCACTAAAAAACGTTTTTACTGATTTATCAATTAAACTATTTTCTGTTATCAAATATGTTTCAATCATAACCGGTTTATTGTTTTTTTCTGTATTTTCTAAACAATAAGGAACAACAATTGACATACCAGTAATTTTTTGTTCACCTAATGGATTAGGAAATACAACAGCAAAGGCTGCTACATTAGGTGCATCTTTAACTTCAAAAATTGATCCATCTAGTGAACGGGAGAGTTTATCAAAAACTTCATTTGTTTCAGAACGACAATTGTTAAAACCTGGCTCACCAGGTAAGTTACTTTCATCAATTGGAATCATAGTTTTAAATTAATAACTTCAAAAAAAAAATTAAAAAACAATTTTTTATATTTTTTTATTTTTTTTATATTTTTTATATATTTATAGAAAATTTACTATTTTTAACTATATTATAAATTATTTTTAACTAATATAATCATATTTTCGTTTTAATGTATTATTTATTTTTTCTTCATATAGTATTTTTTCTCTTAAAGTTAAATATTCTACTAATTGCTTAAAAAGTTTATATTCTAATTCACAAAACTTTTTATTACAATACACATTATCAGAACTAAAATTCTTCCATAAACCTTGGTCTTCTATATTTTGGATACTAGCAACTAAAGATATATATTCTTTTTCATCAACGCCTGCTAATTTTGCTCTGTCGCATAAAGAAATTACAAACATTATAGTCATTTTTTTTAAATTCAATTTACTATTTTGATTATAAATTATTTCTTCAATAACTTTACTTGTTGAATCATCCGAATTACATATGTTATTAATAAAATCCATAATTATGAATTAATTTTATAAATTTTCTTATAAATTATATTTTTTATTTATTTTCTAAAATAAAAAAAAACAATTTTATTTATTTTTAATATTATTAAATTATAAATCTTCATCCTTTGGCCAATTAAGAAAAGGCATATATTCTTTAGATTTACCACCTAACCAATATTTAGAGTATTGACCTTCAATTTTTAATTTTTTTCTTAAATTTTCATTTTCTTCCTCTAAGTAATTATTTTTAATTTCAAGTTCATTTTTTTTATTTTGAAGTAAATCAATCTTATTCAAAAGTTTGAAAATTTTATTTTCAAGTTCATGATTTTTATTTTCAAGTTCATCATTTGTATTATTCAAACTTTGTATTCTATTTTTTTCATTAATTTTAGCATCATGTAATTTAGATTCAAAATCATCTAATCCAGATACAATTTTCTTATGATGTTTTTTCAATTGAAAATAAAATTTTTCTATTTCTTCTAATTGAGATATTCTAGAAATATATTTACTCTCATTATCTTCTAGAACAGATATCTTCCTTTTATTATTTCTTTCCGTTTGTTCTAGTCTATTTAAATTTCTTTTTAAAACTTTATTATTTTGAATTAATTTTTCATTCTCTGTAACTAAACTATTATTTTCTTTAGTAAATTCAGCTATTTTTCTTTTATTATTTTTTTCTGTTTGTTCTAGCGTATTTAAATTTCTCTTTAAAACTTTATTATTTTTTTCTGTTTGTTCTAGCGTATTTAAATTCCTTTTTAAAACTTTATTATTTTGAATTAAATCTTCATTCTCTGTAACCAAATCATTATTTTCTTCTTTTAATTCATCTATTAATTCAGATTCATATTCAATATGATTATCATCTACAATAAAATCATCATCACTTTCTGTAGGTTCTTCATTATTAATTTCTATTGACTCTTCATCTTCTGATTCTTCACCTTCCGATTCTTCACCTTCTGATTTTTCATTATTTTGATTCTCTTCTTTTTCTAATGTAGATTCATTATGTAATTCTTCATCAGGTTCTTCATCACTACTATCTTCATAATTTTCTTCTGGTTTATCTTCTACATATGATTTAAAATATTTATTATATATTTTAGTATCATAATTTGATTTATCAGATTCTGTTTTAAGAGATAAATATTCCTCATTTTTAAAACTAAACATAATTCTTCTTTCTTCTGGATTTTGTTCTCTTCGATCATCACTATAAAACCTATCAAATACTGATATTATTTCATTTAAATGTTTTAAATCATATTTTTTACCCTTTTTCCACAAATGATGATTATATTTTTTTTGTTTCAATATTTCATTTATATTTTTATCAAGTTTAAAATTATTTTTTTTACAAATAAATAATTGTATAAATGTAATTGATATTAAACATCCAAAATGTTTAGCTCTTTCATTATCGATTTCAAATTGACCTATTCGTTGTTGACAAGCATCATAAAAATTTTTTTTAAATTCTGTCACTGTTAAAATAGACTGTTTTTCATATTTTACCTTAACTAGTGCTAGAAATTGAAAATGATCTTGGTTATTATTAAAATATTGTTTAGCATGTGGATTAAATCTACCAATCTGTTTATTTATTAATTTTTTCCAATTAATACGTTCACTCATTTTTTATATAATTTATATTAAAAATTTTATTAAATTTATATTAATTTATTACAATTACAAAAAACTAAAAAACAATTTTTTATTTAAATATACTTAAATAAAAATTGTTTTATTCTAACTAGCAAGAATTTAGATGTATAATATATAATTATTATGAATATTCTATTTGATGAACTTATAGAGCAAATTATTGCTTTAAATGATCTTAAATTTATTATTAAAACAGCACCTCTTGTCTGTAAAAGATGGCGTAATATTGTTTATAACATGCTAAAATATAAAAGAATAAAAAATAAATTTAATACACATGGATTTAATTCACCAAGATGGCAGATTTTTGAAGTTTTACGTGATTTATATGTTGGTAAAAAAATTAACAATGTTGTATTAAATCAACTTCTATTTAAAAAGGGATTTGGTCCAAATAACAGGTTGATGAGGCATTATACAATTTTTGAAGAATTATTCCCAGATAAATTTAAATCTATAAAAAAAATCAAAGTGCTATCACCAAGTGTAAAACAGTTTGATATTACTTCTTTAAAGTTATGTTCTAACGTCACTAAAGTTGATTTTCAAGGATGTAATTTTACAGATTTATCCCCCATATTACATCTTAAAAAAATTAAAATATTAAAATTACTAAGCTGTAATGATATTAAAAATTTATATATGATAAAAGATCTAGTTTCTTTGAAAGAACTTCATTTAGAATCATTAAATAACATTTACTTTTTACCTCCACTAAGAAAACTAAGAAAACTTTACAAAGTTAAAATATATGATATATTAGAGTTATATGATATAAGTAGTTTGAAAAACTTAAATATTAGACTTCTTTGCATAATAAATTGTACTAAATTAAAAGATGTTGATACAATAGGAACCTTGAAAGATTTACAGACATTAACAATATCCTTTTGTCCATTAATTCAACATTTAGATTGTTTAAAAACATGCAAATACTTACATTATTTAAATATTGAAAATTGTAAATGTCTTACAACATTTCATTTTATAAATAATTTAAAATCATTGCAAAAATTAAAACTATGGAAAAATGTAAATAACTTAAAAACATTAACTCTTTATGATCTTCCTAAATTATCTAGTATAGATACTTGGAATTGTGACAATCTAAATGAATTAAATTTTAGTAATCTACCAAAATTAGTTTATCTAGATATTACCAATACCAAAATTAATAATATAAAATTTATCAATGATGTACCTTCTATTAAATATTTAATGATAAGTGGGACTAGTATATATTCATTAGATATTGATGTTTTAAAAAAATGTAATCTAAGAAAACTCAAATTTCATAAAATAACAACATCTGATACCTATACACTTGTTTCAAAGCAACATAAACAATTAAAAAAAATTAATAAAAATATAAAAATTAAATTACCTATGTCTATTGTTTCATACTGAAATTTTCATAGGTTAAAAATTAATACTAATTTTAAAATGTAAATTAAAAAAAAAATATATAATATTGAATATTTTTAAAGGTAAAATATTTTTTTTATCAGATAAAAAAAAATATTATTTTAACTTATGTGAAAATCTTCAGTAAACTAGTTATATCTGCCCTACACATAGGACAATTACTACCACTTTGGATTATTTCATCAGCACAAGTTTCGCAAACACACATATGTCCACAAGGATTAAATGCATGTGTTTTTTTGTTCTCTAAACAAACAACACATACATCTTTTTTATCATTGTCTACTTCCGCTTCTTTATATCTTGCTTCAGCCTCATCCCTTTGCTTCTTTACAAGTTCAAGTTTACGTTCAGCCTCATCCTTAAGTGCACGTTCAAGTTCAAGTTTACGTTCAGCCTCAGCCTTTAGTGCACGTTCATGTTCAAGATTACGCTTAAATCTAAGATATTGTAAAAGGGCTTTACTACTATCTATAATAATATCATTTTTCTCATTATCAAGATATTTTTCGTTTTCCTTTTCTAATTGACTGTATAAACTTAATATATGTGATTTTAATTCTAAAACATTACTTTGTTCTGATGCTCTATCATCACCATAAAATCTCATTATATCTTCATAACCAAGACTTTCATCATATTCTATATTTGTATCAGAAAATAATGCAGTTTCAATACACTTAGGAAAATCATGTCCATCTGTAATTCTATTCCCCATTGCATCAGGTGGAATAGCAATTGATATTTTAGTTATATTTTTATCTTCACCAATAGGTGTTGGAAAATATAATCTAAAACAATGATAGTCTTCCGGCTTATCTAATTTAAAACCTATTTCATCTTCAAATTCTTTCTGTATCTTTTTAAAAACCTCTGTACATTCTTCATTACACAATTCTTTTGACTTTAAAAAATCTTCGAATTTCATATTAAATTTATGCAAAAACTCAGTAAATTAATCACATAACAACTTAAGTTAAAATTACAAAACAATTTTCATTAAAAAAATTATTTTTATCCAAAAAAAAATATTATTTTATTTATCTAAGATAATTCTATTAAAATTACTTAGATTCTGTATTAAATAAATCTTTAAAACTATCAGAATAGTTTGTTTTTTTATTGTAGCTAATTTCCATAATATGATCTATAACATCTAATACATTACATATTTCTGATGCTCTCTCATTACTATAAAATCTCATTATATCATTATAACCAAGACTTTCATCATAGGCTATATCTGTATCAGAAAATAATGCAGTTTCAATACACATAGGAAAATTTCGTCCGTCGCAGATTCTATTCCCACTTGCATCAGGTGGAATAGAAATTGATATTTTAGTTATATTGTTGTCTTTACCTATAGGTTTTGGAAAAATTAATCTAAAATTATGATGGTCTTTTGCCCATCCACTTAATTTAAAACCATGCATATATGTTAAAACTGAGTTTACAATACTGTAAACAACAGAACATTCATTATTACATCTTTCTGTTTCTTTAAGAAAATTTTCAAAATCCATTATAACAAATTATTTATATTTAAATAGAACTTTAATTTTATATAAATTATACAAATTAACCTAAAAAAAAAAAGAAAAACAATTTTTTTTTTAACATTTTTAACATTTTTAAAATTATTATTTTTTAAAATTATTATTAATAATTTAAATTATGACATTAATAATTTAAATTATGACATTAAAAAATTATATATAGAAATCCATTTACCACCAAACCAAGAATTATCCATTGTTTCTTTATATTTTAATAAATCATTATAATTACGATTAAAATCTTCATGAGAATCATTCATCTTTTCAATTGTTATATTTAAGTTAGAAATTTCTTCCTCATTAACGTTAATTGTATCATCTAAAACATAAATTTTTTTTTTCTGCTCCCCATTTTCATCTTGTAGTGTTGTAATCTTTCTATCTAATGATGATAATTTTTTTTCACTTATTTTAATTTCACTATTTAATTCAACTATTTTTCTTTTTAAATTTTTAATTTCAATGGAACTTTCACTCTTAATTTTTTCAAGTTCAGATTCATTTTTCTTACTAATAACTTTTATCTCTACCAATTCATTTGTTTTAGTTTTTAATTGATCTTTTAAACCATGTATTTGTTCATTCTTTTCATTAATTATCATTTTTTGGTTACTTATTGTTTTTAAATTTGTTATTAATTTTTGATTGCTAGATTCAGCTATATCGATCAAATCCATTACCTTTGTTCTTTCAAATTTACTATCTCTATCAGTTTCATCTAAATAATTATCAACTCGTAAGGCCATTTTAAATATTTATATTGGTATTTTTAATAATTTAATATGTATTTTAGATATAATTATATAATATAAGTATTAAATATTATATTATTTTTTAAATAATTTATATAAACAATTTTAAATAACTTATTTGTACAATAAATACTAAATTTATCTTAAAATAAAAAAAATAAAAAAATGAACAAAATAAAAATAATATATATTATTTTTTTTTAGTTTTAAATTTATTTTGATGTTTCCTTTTTTTCTTAGATTTATACTTATTATTATTTGAATTTATATTTTTCATTCCACCTACCAATGATTCTTTAAATTCATTTAAATTTGTTGTAAATTCATTATCTTCTGATTTCTCAATTAATTTATCAATTAATACTTTAATATTTACCAATACATTTGAATTCCTAGGATTTAAATCTTTTAAATATTTTATTGTATTTACTGTATTTTGTGTAACATCATATTTTTTATTGTTATTATTAACCATTTTTCCTAAAATATTACTAGATTGTAATTTTTGCTCTTCTTTAAATTTGGTTTGAAAAACTAAATTTTCTAATTTTAATAAAGATTGTATTGTACCTAAGTTAGTTTTTTCTTTAATAACTTTTTTATCATCAAAAAGTTTTAATAACTCATCACATTCAGATTCATAATTTGTACTAATTTTTAGTTGATTAGCATCTCTTGATTTTTCTTTAATTTTAATATTATAAGATGGTGTTGATTGTGAATATAATGTTATTAAATTTTCTAAATTCATTTTATTTAAATTTAGAGTTTCTGGTAATTCTTTACTATTTTTTTCCATTAACTCCTTGAATTTTTGTTCATCTTTAATTTCATCATGTGAATAATTTGAAAGTTCAAAAAGTTTTTTCAAAAAATGATCATTTATATTTATACCATCTACTGTTTTTAAATAACTATCTAATTTATTTTTTGTATTATCATTTAATTGTAATACTAAAGAAACAATTAAATTATTTAAATCATTTATTTTTTCTTCTATTTTATTTTTTATATTACAATATGAATTAATCATATTAAAATATTTATTTTCAGATATTTTCTTATCTAAAGTTTTTTTTTTAAAAAAAATTTCTAGATATTTTTTTTTTATAAATCCAATTTCAGATGACATAAAAATACTGTCTAGTAAAGAATGTAATGATTTAATACATGAATTTATAACTATAAATTTATTTTTGTAAAGAAATTGTAAACAAGGTGTATTTTTAAGATATTCATTTTTATTTTCATCTTTATTTATAAATTCTTTTAATTTGTAATATATATTTTTATACATAGCAAAAACTATAATATCATTTTGTAAATCATTATTAACTTTAGTAATTAAAATACTTAATTTTTTAATTGTAATAATTTGTTTCATCTTAGATTTTATTTTTTTAAATATATTTAAAGTAAATTCCTCTGACTCTAAAAAATGATTACCTTCATTGGATAAACTTTTTAATATTACAAATAAATTACTATGATTTAAAATTTCTGAATCTTTAATTGTATCAAAAACCAAATTAATACCACTATGACCCGTACTTAATACTAAACCTAAAAATACTATACCAATTGATAAAAATAAATAGAAATTTTTTTTTTCTTTCCCTTCAAATTTATTAATTAAAGTATTCATATTTATTAATTCAACTAATTTATTTGTAGAATCTTTTTTATAAATATGATAATATGATTTTAATCCTTCTACTATTCTAGAATTATTGTTATTTCCTAAATTATCATTATCAAAAAAAGAACATTTAATAACATATGTATTATCTTTATATTTTATTGAACTACTATTTTTTTCATCATAATCGGTATTTATAGAATTATTGTTGAATAAACTATTACTTTTTCTTAAATCTGGTGAATCTATCATTTTTGAAAAATGTTTAGAAAAACTATCTCTACTACTCATGTTTAGTTTTAATTATTAAAATATTAATAAACTATTAATAAACTACTAATAAACTATTAATAAATAATAATTTTATATTTTTTTTATTTATTTATAATAATTAAATATAATAAAAAATATAAAATTATACTAAATATATTTTACAATAACATATTTTTTAATTTAATATAATTATTTATATGAATATTATCTTCTTGATAATGTCGTGAACAAAACATTTTATCTTTATCTTCTTCGAATATTTTACATTTACATCTATAATATTTATGTTTATTATACCTAATAAAATTACATCTAAAATTATCTGGATATCCAAACTCTGTTTTTTTGTTTACATAAAGTTTTGGATTATTTTTATAAACTTCATTTGCTAATTTTATTTCTTTCAATTCGTTTTTTAATTCCAATAAATTTGATTCAATACCCTTTTTAAGTAAAAATATTTTATTCATAAAGCCTTCTTCTGTTAATTTATTTTTTTCACTATTATTATTTTTTTCTTTATTTTTATTTTTTTCTTTATTTTTATTTTTTTCATTGTTTATTTTTTCATCACCTTTATTTTCATCACTTTTATCTTTTATTTCATTAATATATTTATTAAATACATATTTACCAATAATCATTTCAAATTTATTACATTTATTACTTAATGAAATTAATTCATTTGTATTTATCTTAGTTTTTGATAAATTATTATTAATAATTACATTTTGAATACTATATTTTTTTTTTAATTGTTTACTTATTTTTTTATTTGAAGTAGACATATTTAATTATCAATTATTATTTTTAAATAAAATACTTAATAATCAAATTTTATATATTCATTTGCTAATATAAATTTAAATTAATTTAAATCAATTTTTTATAATGAAAACTTTAAAATTATAAATAACCGAAATATGAATAAACTAATTTAAAGAAATATTAATCATAATAAATATATTAACTTAAAGATATTATAATTTTAATTTAATTATTAATATTTTTTTAACTTAAAATTGTTTTATTAACACCTAATATAAATAATTTAAATAATATCAAGAAAAATAAATCAATAAAATATAATTTAAATTTATATAAGTTAAAATATATCGGAACATATTATTACTTTTTGATATAAATAATTACTTTTAATATGGATTCTTATCAATTATCAAAAATTCAATCTATTAGTAATATGAAACAAAATAACAACAATAACAATATTAGAATAATTAATAGTAGTCTACTAACTTTAAAACCAATTAAAAAAAAAGTAAAAACTATTGTTAATTATAAAAAACCATCTCATTTAACTATTTCGACATTTACAATGACAAGTAATTTAAATGATACTATTGATTTATTTATATTAAGTCGTTTAATTCCAATATTTAATGAAAACCATCAAAAAACTATACCAAAAAATGGATGTTTTATTTCAATAAGTGATTATACTGAGGACTTAAATACTGATTTACCACGTGGACATGTAGATGAAAAAATTAAACTACATGTTTTTAACAATCAAATTTCTCTTTATTTTAAATATTGGGATTTTAAAAAAATAAATGTTAAAATATTTACTAATGGTAAACTCCAACTTACTGGTATAAAAGACCCTTGGGAAGCAGAATTTATGTCAAATCAATTAAAAGATAAATTAAATAAATTATTTTGTATTGTTTATTCTGATAAAAAAAAATTAAAAAATATTAAAAATATAGATTTTGCTTTTGTATGGAATAAAAAGTTAAATAAAGTAGATTTTTATAGAAGAAAATTAAATATTTATAATATTAGAAATATAATTAATAATGGTTTAATCTATAGATTTGATTCTGATGAGAATGCAAATAATATATTTAAATGGGAACATCAAAATAATGTTAAAATATTATTTGAAAATTTTAAAAATGAAAGCACTAAAAAAATTAATTCATTAGAATCTCTTTATAATAAACTATTAAGTATTTATGAATTTAATTATGAACAAAAAAATAATATTATTACTACTTTAAATACCCAGTATTCTAAAATTATAAAAATAAATAAAAAAAAAATAATTCATAATGACGATAAATTTAAAAAAAATATTATTATGAATATTCATAAAATTATAAAAACACTAAAAAATTATAATTTAAAACTTGATAAATGTTATCAAACAGATTTATATTTTACAAATATAATTGATATTATTTTTAAAAAAATTATAAACAATAAACATAATTTAAATAATACTAATGAAATAAATAATACTAATAAAATAAATAATATGAAAGAAATAAATAATATGAAAGAAATAAATAATATAAAAAAAATAAATAATATGAATGAAATAGATAATATAAATGAATTAAATAATACAAATGAAATAACTTTAAATTTTGATGAAGAAATATCTTCAGAATTTTTAGATAAAAAAGATTTAGAAAATATTAAAAACTGTATAAATAATTTTGATACATCAAAATATAATATTATTTATGATAATGAAACAGATATTAAAATTGAAATAAAAGATATATTTAAAAAGAATTATTATATAAATAATATCACTACCGAACTAATTAACTCTGATTTTAATACTAATTTTAATATTAACTTAAATAAAGTATCAAACATACTAAAAAATGAATATTCAATTTATAATTATTATCAACCTAATAATAAATATCCTGGTGTTATTATAAAATTTTATTATAATAAAGATTATTTAGATACAACTAAACATAAAATTGGTGTATGTAATTGTCCAATTAATTGTGCTGAAAAAGATAAAAAAACTTGTACTACAATAAGTATTAGTGTTTTTAGACCTGGTAGTATTATTATTACTGCTGCTAAAAATACTGAACAACTTATTTATGCATATAATTTTATCAATAAATTTTTAAAGGATAATCTACAAGATGTTATTTATGAAAATGATTATGATAATTCTCAACAATTTGAAATAAATCAAACACGAAAAATATATCGTAAACAACAATTATACTATATTAATAAAAAAGATATTATTGATTTTCCGAAAGAATAAAATACTATAAACAATAAATAAAAATAAATTATGATAAGTAATAAATAAAAATAAATTATGATAAATTATGATAAATAATAAATTAAAATAAATTATGATAAATTATAAATAAAAATAAAAAACTAATTAAAGATTAATTGACAATATAAAATAAATAATGTATCATAAAAAAACTAAATGTTTAAATATATTAGATTTACCGGATGAAATATTTTTTTATTATATATTTCCAAATATTTTAAATAATACTAATGATAATTTTATATCATATGGAAATTATACTTATATGGTAACTTT
>CEQL01015215.1_pt1 | contig 14312 bp, 12 predicted proteins | sample 356281 | NCBI WGS metagenome assembly CEQL01 (sample SAMEA2621203, study PRJEB7988) | marine metagenome | biome: marine biome (ENVO:00000447); feature: surface water layer (ENVO:00002042); material: "saline water (ENVO:00002010), including plankton (ENVO:xxxxxxxx)" | depth 5 m
TCATTAGTGTATATTATTTTGTAAAATAATATAATTATTCATATTATTATGCATTTATAAATCAAATTATTCTTACATTGTAACCTCGTTTACCTGGTTTATTATGGATATCAACACCCTTACTTGTTTGTTCTCGAAATTTTTTTTCGAATTCTTTACTAAATACTTGCATTAGAAGACTTTTTTTGCTATTCGATTCACACCAATCTTTATATAATTTATATAGCTCTCTTAGACCTATTCTTAAATTTTTTTTGTCAGCTTGTTCACAGCACGAATTTATGAACGATAATACATCATTATCTATAGGTTCTACTACGGTTAATGATATTATTTGCGACTGATCCTTGTCAAATAAACATAACCAACCATCCGGAGTTTTCCAATAATATTGGTTAGGCAGTTTGTCTACATACTCATCTTTCATGGAAGAAAATTTTACGACATTGTTATGAACAAAATATGGAGTTTTCTTGGAATAATCATTTGTATTCTTTGGCAAACATTTCGTATTGGTTTGACCTACAATATGATAGTAGTCTTCATCATTATAGTCAATGATACAATACTCATTTGGTTGAGTACGACCATAGTTATATCCTACGTTATTGGCAATAGCCTGATTTATCCCATTTTTTCTGTCCATATTAATTGTTGTTGGCTTAATTACAGTCACTTTTTTAGTATCTGTGTCAAAGTATTTAATAATATATTCTTTTAATTCGTCTGTATTTAGGCCCATTTTGTTTTTTTTTATTGGCACAATTGACGTATATTCTCCAAACTCGCCGATGAATGAATATATATCCATTTGTTTGATTTCATTGACACAAACGAAGTCGGGTAATGATTTCTCTTTACACCATTTTGCTATTTCCGTATCGTTCCAATCATTAATAATAATTAACCGGAATCCCTTGATCTTGCTGTCATAATGTTTCATTGTCTGCAGGTTTTTTCGCTTTTTCTTGACATCAATACACGAGATATACTTCTTAAACTTCAATTCGCCGTTGTCGAAAATCTGTTCCAGCAGGTCCTTAATGCCTTCCCAACTTTCACAACTCATTATCAAAGGCTCTAACTCTCGGATGAATTTGACATAGAAATTTTGAATTAAGTCTTGCAGTTCAGGTGTAGTCCATAAAGTAAGTTTCATCTCCCCTTTTTCGAGCTCCTCATCGCTGTACTTCCCTTGTAATCGTAATCGTTGTGAAATGTCGGTACAATTTAACGAGGCATGGGAGACAAAATATTGGTCCGTTAAATGTAATGAATAATTGTCATAATCGTCGCTCGTAAACGAATACCCCCTTTCCCCGTACTTACCGGTTATCGTAATAATTGTTTTGCATGATATTTGATCATTTTTTTGAAATAAAATTCTTAACAATTTATAGAGAAATTTTATGTTTAATATTTTTGTATTTATATCGAAATAACAATAATTATTAGGTAAGTTTTCACTATCTATAGGTGAATCATATACTCCTCCTCGTTGCCATAATCTTTGACTCGTTGATGATTGATTTGAGTCCCATTCAGACCAATATTGTATTTCTTTTTCATACTTTTTTGATAAATATAATCTTAAACAATTTCCATGATATATTATGATAAATAGGTTGGCGAAGTCGCTCATTATTTTATTTACTAAAACATATTGATTTAAACGGATTTTTTCTTCGCTGATCAATAATGAATTATATTTGATTAGCGACCGATTTATTATTTGCTTTATTACGCCTTTAATATTTTTGGTGTAGTCCGTAATAATATCAAAACGCGGTTTCTTTTTTCCATCGGAGTAATCCCACCATGATTTCACAATTGAGGTGTCAAAATGGATTCGGTTGTTAAAGAGGCCATAATAATCATTCGATCTCACCATTTTGTGAACCTTGGAAATTTTTATTTGCACATCGGTATTGTCACTTAACGCGGTTGTTACGTTATATAAAAGTGAATGTGCCGTACCCGTTATATGTAGAGCATATTTTACCTTTTTATAGATTTTTGCGAGCAGTGCTTCACATAAGGTTGTGTTTTTGAGGTCCTTTGCATTACTCCTATCATTTGACGCTGTAGGAGCCATTAAATCACTTTCATCCACAAGGAGGGTCACATTAACAAGCTCCTTATTACAACAAACGTAATGATTGAAATTCCGATTAATTTTTTCTAGCTGACTATGGTTCATTAAGCAGCAAAATATGTCTTTACTATCCATTTGTTCTTTGTTACAAAGTTTGTTCGTAATATCATTGTTTCCAATACTCTTTAGCTCGGGAAGTTTGAACTCCTTCCAATATTCTTCGTCGCTTTCAAATTGAGCTATTAGTTCACTTTGGAAATCTTGGAATATGTTCTTTATGAATTGAATATTAAAATTGGAATTCTCTGTCCCCATTATGTCGTCTTGCAACTGTTTTTGGTCGATTGATAAGTTCCTAAAAACATACAATACAGGCCTTCGTAATATGTAGACTGAAATCCACATTATAATACATGCATGCACTCTTTTTCCAAGTTGGATATCACCCCACAGTAACTCCACAATTGATTTCTCATTATTATCCAAATCAAGCGCACTTAACAGATCTTCTTCAAATGATGCACTTTCTAGATTTTTTGGGATATCAGTTAGCTTAATTGGCTTCCCTCCCCAATTATGTCTCTCTAAGCTATCATCGTTTGAATATTTACATTTGTTTAACATATTGCCTACAATTTTTTCGAGTGGTTTCTTAAAAATTGCATGCTTCATGTCGTAAAAGGTAGTGATTTTTTCTTCCAGGTATGTCATTTGTCTTGTTTTTCTATATACATATATATAAGGCACTTCTTTAAATCAATTTTGTAAATGTCCTTAATTAAAGTGCTTTGTAAATAATGCCTTACTTAGATTTTCAATTATAAAAATATTGAATATGAAAAAAAGATAGTTAGTTAATTTACATTTACATAAGGTTAAAGTAAGCATATACAAGAGGATAATTCATTAAACGTTTCTTTTTTTGTAGTCGGTTTAAAATGTATCTCGGTAATGCTCTCTCTACAAGTCGGGCACGCGAGGTTTGTTTTTTTTATTGTTTGGACTGTGCAACTAGCACAAAACGTATGTTTACAGCCAAATGCTAATACGTCGTTTGAAGTAATATCATTGAAACAAATAGCGCATGTATCATTTATATAATAATTCTCATCTTCATCGTCCATCATGATCTTTATCTTTTTCGTTGCGTTTTTCTTAGCTTCATTTGCTAGTATTTGTCTATTTACAAGTATACGATTATTTGCAATTGCTTGGTCCATTTGGGTCAGGAGCAATCGATATTCGCGAGTTAGATCTACAGGATGGTTCTCTTGAATTTGAGGTTGAACGATTTCTCTTTGTGGAGAAGGATGTCTAGGTGGAACTACTGGTAATTCAGCAGGTCGTTGGTATTCTTGAATACGTTGTCTGAAAGCTGCAATACTATTTGGTTTGGGTCTAACAAATTTAATAACGGGATTTTCGCGATCTTCAATTCGCCAATAAGATCTGCAACTAAATTCAAAATCCAATGATGTCCAAATACGTCTCCAAAATGGAAGACCTATTCGAGTAGTACTAGCCCAATATTTTACAGAATCATCTGCCCAACCATCGGGCATATTCTCACCCAGCCAATAGCCCTTAACCCAACTGATAGTTCGATTGACTATATCACTATTACATCTTGACGCTCGACAATTGTCTTGAGCACATATTGAGCAAACCATTTTACTATTTTCTTCCTTTTCTTATTTATGGTATGAATGACCATAAATAAGCCTTTCGATTTTCTAGAATAAGAAAACCACCTTTTATACCAGGATTTTTTCCAATAACATGCTTGTTCCCAAGGTCAATCCAAACAATAAATACGACGACTTGGCTACTTTACTGTTCGTCAATAATTTGGGATAATGATCCCATAAAAAGTGCCGCATACCACCATAACTATGATACGTCATAGGTAATATACAAGATTGATGCAATATAAACTTCTCAACACGACTTCTTTCGTTGTATATTTTTGTTACTTGGTCTTCCTTATTGATCAACTTTAAACAACCATATCCAAGAAACAATCCTGATAAATAAGCACCACTTATTCGTGTAGCTATGGAAGAAATTGCGGTAACCGGAAATCTATAAATTTGAACGTGCGGAGATATATTTTTCGGCATATAATTATTTAAAAACATTCATTTTTTAAATATATTAATGGACAATATTTTAATACCGGAGAAAAACAAAGGACTCTTAAAAGTCTATCATAGTTCTTCCAAGGCGCTAATACCTCTTATATTAGGCTATTATGTTTCCAATAAATATGAAAGCAAGTCACTCGAAACACTGTTTTACACTGCGAATGTATTAAACATGACATATCATTCTTATGTATCTGCATCATGTATCATCACGGATTATATTAAACCCGTTCGACTATCAAAAGGAGTTCGATCTCTTAGTATGTGTGTCCATGGGTTTGCTTTTTATGGATATTTTAAGAAATATATATAAACACCTATGTGTGGTATAAGTGGAATCGTTTATAAAGACAATCAAGATGGAATGCAAATTTACCAATCTTTATTGGCGATTCAACATCGTGGACAAGACGGTGCAGGTATATTTTGGGCAAATAAACAAGAAACCAATATCAAAAAAAGTCCCGGATTAATTAATCAAGTATTTGATTTAGAAGAATTAAAAAATATGAACGGAAACTTATATTTGGCCCATAATCGTTATAAAACAAATCAAATAGCAAACTCATTCCAACCGTTTTTTATTACCAACAAATACATTGACATTTCACTTTGTCATAATGGGAATATTATTAATGTATCTACTATCATAGATTTGTTATACGAAAATTACCAGAAAAAGATCGACTTTATTTCCGATAGCCATGTCATTGGTATCTATATTTCGGAATACTTGAACAAAATTACTTTAAACACTACTCTTAGCTTTGATGACATCATTCAACTATCGAATCATTTGCAAAATATTTTAGAAGGTAGTTTCAGTGTTTTATTGGCCATTCAACATTTCGGCATTATTGCTATTCGCGACAAACAGGGTATTCGTCCACTCTCTTATGGGAAAAACAAAAACGGCGAATATTTAATTTCGAGTGAGTCTTGTTCCTTCAATCATACTGATTTCAAATATGTCACTGATATAGAACCCGGTGAAACCATTCTTTTTCACCAAAATGGAAAAAAACATTATTCTTTTTTTCAAAACAGCGAAATGATGAAAGAATATTTCCGCCCTTGTTTATTTGAATACATTTATTTTTCCCGGGCAGATACTCATATCAATGACATATCCGTTTATCAATTCCGATTCCAATTAGGCCAGGCATTAGGAAAATATATAACCACTAAAAACATTGATTATATTGTTCCTACTCCCGACACAAGTCGTATATATGCATATGGATTATCGAGTGTAACCAACATACCGATCCAAGAGGCCATTGTATTGAATCGCTATGTAAACCGGACGTTTATAGGAGAAAACAAACAAAATATTCGATCAAAAATAAAACAGAAATTCTCCATTATTCGTGAACTCATTGAAGGCAAAAATATTCTCATTATTGACGATTCCATTGTTCGTGGAAATACGTCAAAGGGCATTGTGGATTTCGTTAAAAAACACGATCCGTTGAGTGTATATTTTGCGTCAGCTTCTCCAAAGATTTACAATTCCAACCATTATGGAATCCATATTGAGAAAAAAGAAGAACTGATTACGTATGAGAATCCGTCTAATGACGAAATCGCTCGTTTTATTGGTGTAGAAAACGTTTTCTATAATGACCTGGAGGATGTATTGAATATAGTACGCAATCTAAATTCAAATATCAAGAATATGGAAATATCTATGTTTTTAGAATGAATTAAAAATGTATATATATAGAAATAAATAGTCTATATTTATATGAATCAATTCAAACGTTCGTTAAGCACTTTCCGAATTTACCGAAATAATAATAATAAAGTAAAAATCGACTCGTTTAAGGTCGATAAAAAGGAAGTTGGACCCATGGTTTTAGACGGTCTTATTCATATCAAAAATAAAGTCGACAAAACACTGGGTTTCCGTCGTTCTTGTCGTGAAGGTATATGCGGTTCATGCGCAATGAACATTAATGGTAAAAATACATTGGCATGCTTGACACCAATAGAAGAAAAAATGGTCATTTATCCATTACCCCATATGCCTATTATAAAGGATTTAATACCAGATATGACGAATTTTTATAAACAATACAAGGAAATTAAGCCTTGGTTACAAAATTCGAATAAACCTGGTGTGCAAAATATTCAAACCATTGAAGATCGAAAAAAATTAGATGGTATGTATGAATGTATTTTATGTGCTTGTTGTTCAACATCTTGTCCAAGTTATTGGTGGAATTCGGATGGTGGATATTTAGGTCCTGCTGTTTTGATGCAAGCCTATCGTTGGATCGAAGACTCGCGTGACGAAAATACAAAAGAACGGTTGGATTATGTAAATGATGCAATGAAACTTTATCGTTGTAAAACCATTATGAACTGTTCAAATACATGTCCAAAAGGACTGAACCCCGGACAAGCGATTGGAAAATTAAAGCAAAAGATAGAACAATTAGAATAAATAGTGTTTTTGATTGTTAAAATAGTTAAAAATGTAAATATGTATATATATATATATTTATGATCACTATAAAGAAGGATAGTATTAGTCACGATACTACGAAAAATTTCGTTTTTATTATATCCAGTTATAATCAATCTCAGTTTATTCAAAAGAATCTAGAAAGTGTGAAAATGCAAGATTATAGCAAAGACAAATATAGAATCATATATGTAAATGACAATTCTAACGATGATTCTAAGAATATTATAGTGGAATTTATGTTAGAAAATAAATCTATCAATATGACACTCATAAATAATGAGGAAAATATGGGACCGGCCTATTCAAGATATATTGCTTACAATGAAGCACTTGACGAGGAAATATGTATATTTTTAGACGGCGATGATTGGTTGGTTGAAAAAAACACGTTAAAAATAATTTCCTATATATACAGCAACTTTGATATTTATGCTACGTTTGGTTCTATGGTAAATGAAAAATGGCAATATAATAAATGGGCTAACTTTGACAGAAAAAATCACAATTTTTTCCCACACTTAAGAACGGTATATGCTTTTTTATGTAAAAGTGTGCCAATGAATTATTTAAAATATGATGAAAAAGAATGGTTTAAATTTAAAACAGACGTAGCTTTATTTACTAGTATAGCAGAATTATGTAGAAATAAACATGCTTTTATTCGCTATGAATTAGTATATTATAATCGTTACAATTGTATGAATAATCCTAACACAGGATATAAATGTCCTGATAAAACACAAGAACAGGAAAAAAAGAGGGAATTATATAAAGATTATATAGCTGGTCTAAAAAAATTGGAACCAATTATATAATAAAAAATTATTATATTATCCGTTTAATCACATTTTTTATCTAACTTTTTACATGTTTTACGTGCCAATTTCATGGGCTTGCTCTTGGGTGCACAATGTTCTTTTAAAATATGAAAATCATATGCAGATGCGTTACCACCGGTTAATGCACTTGCTAAACGAGCGACTGCCCAACTTTCTGCTGTTTGATTCGGTCTGGAACCACTTGAATAATACGCACCACGACCTTTGTTCAAGATTTCCTCTAAACCTTGTATACTACATTGCGTTTTGGTCGCTAATTCCTGTGTTGCTCCTATTTTTTCCACACCATATATTTTTCGAACGCGATTCAAATGATTGGATTTACGGGATTTGAAGGTCTTTACTTTGGGGCGTTGGAAATATTTTCCTTGTTTGTATAATTTGCGGGATTTTCTCAGGTTTTTCTTTTGTTTCTTTGTATCGCTTTTTGTCATGTTTTTCGAAGTATAATAACGCTTGGGAACATTGAGTTTATCTACCATAGTTATATTGTCTTGAGATTTTTGTTTAGAAAAACTGGATGTCTTCTTCACCTTCTTCATTTACAATGATTTTACCTAACGGATTCAATTGTTCCTTTGTTATCTTGGAACGATTGTATTGTTCAATGGAATAAAGAATTTTACGTTTTTGATCCAATGCATATTCATTGAATTTTGTAGGATCCTTTTGATCCGGTACGCGTATTTTCACCATACTAACCTTTTGTTGTCTTACATCTTTAACGTCTTTTTCTGCAATATCATGCTCTAAAGTTGGGTATGATCCAAATGCGTTGGACAACACCTTTCCATAATTAAAACAAACCAGCGATTCGTCCTTATTTTGCGAACTATACAATTGACAATCCATTGCGCTTTCTTTTACTGCATGGAGTATTTGATCATTTACTTGTTCTTTTACCATAGCACTTTCAAATAACATTTGATCTGTAGTAATCACCTCGGGCACTACTTCTAAATTACGCACGTATCGACCTAATTTCGAACTTTCGTCCAATTCTTTTGCTAATTGACTAGTTAATTTACTAACATCACGTAAACGCAATTGTATATGTTTTTGTTCTTCTTCCTTTGTTTGCGCCTTCGGTAAAGTCGCCAAATACATGAAAACTTGGACTGTACGCAAATCTTCGGGTAAATCTTGATGACTACAAATACGTCTTGCACGTCCAATTACTTGTTCAATACGTACATTATGCCAATAAGGTTCAACCAAATGCACAAAACGCGTATTTTTCAAGTTAATACCTTCTGCACCGGAAGCTGTAATCATCAATGCTTTAATAGCATCGCCCATAAAATTATTAGATTTGTCTTGTTGCTGAAGTTCATGAACAATGGAGTGAGGAACATCTTGCCATTTTGAGTTATATACATTCAATAAAATCTTCTTCTCTTCATCTGTTTCAGTTCCAGTGTGTAAAGCAAATTTCGGTTTACCCTTATCTTCTTCTTTTTCCACGATTTCCCAATCGCCTTCATTTCCTTTTTTACGAATTTTAAATTCAGCAAATCCATTGGCTTCCAAGACAAGTTTGAATATACCAATACCCTCTAAAGTACGGAATTGACTGTAAATTAAATGTAATCCTTTATGAGATGGTTCTTGTATATTTTCTAATATACGCAAAAACTTGGGACTATATATTTTGAGTCCGTTGGGTGTCAAATATTCCTTTTCGTTTAATTTTAATATTGATAATGCCTGCAATATGTCCTTTTTATAATTTCCAGTATATTCCATGTTCGTTTTTTCTTCAGACTCTTGCATTGCTTTTTCTACAATGGCCGTGCTCACATCTTCCATTTCTTCTTCTTCTTCGCCTTCCACTTCAAAGTTATCCTTTTCTTTTTCCTCTTCCTCTTGGGAATCTTCACCCCCCTTCATTACTTTACGTCCCTTTTTCTTAATACCCTCGACTTCTTCTTCTGGTTCATCGTCTTGTTCTTCATTATCGTCTTTTACATTTTTCGCGTTGGACGGACGTCCAGGTGGATTGGGGAATACAAAGTTACATGCATTTCGCGAGGCGATTTTATAGGTAGATGAGATTTGGAACAATTCTTCTGGGTTTTGTGCCTTAAATTCTTGTTGTTGTTGAGCTTGTCTCGATTTCTTTTCTTGGACCGCCTCATCTTCGCGAACTTTTTCATATACGCCAAATTGATATTGACTCATAGGAATGTTTTCCACATGAATGATTTCACCGCTTTCAGAGGGTACGAACTGTGGATATAGACTTTCCTCTGCACCGCGGAAATAAGATGTTAATCCCAAAATGCGTTTTTGGAAGACCTTTTTGTTTTTCATTTCATTTTCGCCAATTCCTACAAACAAATTATTGAACTCTTTCGGTGTTTCGGGTAAAGCCAAGTTATTTTTCATAGTGATATTTCCTTTCATTGAAAGGCCGTGTTTTTCCAAAATCTTCTTCACTCGTGCTTTAAATTGATCATCGCTCATATTACCACTTTCGTTTAATCTGACACCTTGATAATCATCGAAAATACCACCGCCTTTTTTTTCCTCAATTGCTGGGGGCAATTTTCGCGAAGTATTCTTCTTGGATTGCAAGGCAACTTTCTGTGATTTTCTAGGTGCTTCCTTTTTATTGTCTTCTCCCTTTACAATATTCATAAATCCAAAAGGGTTGCGTGTAATCGATATGGAATCACCACTATATTGCACATAATCATACGTAAACAAATTGTCCTCTTCAAACCAACTCAATAAATTGTCGCGTTCCGGTTTGTCAGAACCACTACGTATTTGAATGGGGAAATTCCAGGTTTTCACATAACCGCGCAACATATTGAATAAAACCCCGATTTCATTGGGATAATTAATGATCGGAGTTCCTGACAAAAACACCATACGTGCGTTTTCAGCCCCCATCAAATACTCATACAATCGATACGAAATTGATTTCTTCTTTTTGTCCCGTATTTTATTGACAATACGACTCACTAAATTGTGCACCTCGTCGACAACTACTACGCTATTATCAAACGGATTTTCCGTAAAATCATTCGTAAGTCTTTGTAATTGTCCACGAGTCAACCCATTATAGTTAATATCAATATACTTTCTTCGAATCATCATATCCAATTGAGCGCTCACCGCCTTTTTATCACCATCATCTAATTCTTCGAAATTCGGTTCCTTTTTCACATTCACCATCCATGCACCGTTTTGACGACGAATATACTCCAAAGGTAAATCCAAGGCGTTTGATAAAGAACTCGCGATTTGTGATTGACCTTCAATGGAAACAAACTCCCAATATTGATTCAGTTTGTACAGCGGATCGCCACATACCTTCAATTGTTCGAAGAAATTCGCCTTTAATGACGCCAATGTCAATACATAAATCTTTTTGCGTGATTTCATCCCCTCAGCAATCGCGATCGAAGAACACGTTTTACCGGATCCAAGACCGTGATATAAAAGCAACCCACGATAAGGACTAAACAAATTCAGATAATCTCTTACAACCTGTTGATGAACTAATAGATGAAACTCCTTTTTACTGTCATTTCCATTGTCTTCACAACTCGCCTTACGGGTATCATCACTCAATATTTTCTTGTATTTCGAAAACATGGGAACTAACTTTTGAATGTATTTTTTACGATTGTTTAAATAATAAGAAGACACACGAACACGATGAGGTTCGCTGCGTAAAGGTAACAATTCTTTCAAATTTTCTCCCATTAATTTCTCTTTTCGCATGTCTACAACGCCGTATGTTTTCTCTTCCTCTTTCTTGAATGATTTTCCAGGTTTATCCTCTTTTTTCACATTTTCCGAGTTTTCTAATTCTACGTTTTCCGTTAATACTTCTTTAGGCATTTTTTCCCCAACTTCCGTATTTTGTTTTTCTTTAGGCGTTTTTTCGACGACTGTTTCTTCCTGTTGTATTAATAATTCGGTATTCGTTTTTTCCTGAGCATTATCCTCAGTATTTTCGTTGTCTTCTTCAATGTTTTCTAATGTAGGCTCTCTGATTGAATCCAAAATGTTTCTTTGTCCTTGTTCGTTCATTTGACTTTCTAGTTTCTTGGTTTTTACGGAAAGAATGTTTGCATTTTTCAATGTTTCCAAGACTTTTGCGTAATCATAATTCGGTTCTAAAGCATTTACTATAATGGAATCTATAGCCGGTTTTTGCTCTTGTTTTTCAATATCTTCCTCTAAACTCTGGTCTTCTGCTTCGCGTTTTCTTTTAGCGTATTCTTTTTGCACGTTTCCTATTTTCACATTGACTCCTTTCTCTTGGATTTTATTTGGTCTGTGTTTGTGTATTAATGCGTCTAAATTGAATCTTCCGATTTTTTCTGATTCCATGTCAATTATATAATAACGTCATAAATTTCCAAGCGTTTTACCAAATTAATTATCTAGGAATAAATAATAATGAACGTTTTTTTCCTTGCTTTTTTGTTGACCCTTCCGTTTGTCGGTTGTTATACAAATTTTACTTCACATAACCAGTGTAAAACCACTCCTATGATTCAATTGAAGCCATCCAATATATTGTTGTTAAAGGGTGAGGTGAATGAAATATCGGTGCAAAAATTTTTGTATGATCTCCATAAACACGACAGACGAAAGGAACTAATATTGTTTTTAGATACAAACGGCGGATCTGTAGAACAGGGGAATAAAATTGTCAGTGAAGTGCAGAAATACAATATTGCATGTGTAGCCGAGCGCGCATATAGTATGGGTTTTGTCATTTTGCAAGCATGTAAAAAGCGCTACATTACTCCTTACGGACGAATCATGCAACACCAACTCTCTTATGGAATCGGGAATGAAAAAGCAAAAGTAGAAAGCTATGTTGATTTTATTGGTCAAATAGAAGAAACCCTTGCAAATATGCAGGCATCACGCATCGGAATGCCAATTGACAAATTTAGATTAAAAACGTATAATGATTGGTGGATGTTTGGAGAAAATGCTGTCAAGCAAAATTGTGTGGATGATGTAGTGAATGTAGAATGCAGTGAACGCTTAGTACATTCGAATTATACCATGTCGAAATACAACATGGATTATATATATTCCCAATGTCCCTTGATTCCAGAACCATTGGAAATAAAAAAGAATGGGAAAAGTGTAATGGATTTTATTTATATGTAAAATTAATAAGTTTGTAAACAACGTGCTGCACTTTCGCAAGCCATTTGCTCTGCTTTTTTCTTGATCTTATGTGATCCACTTCCTAGTAAAATAAGCACTTTGTTTTGTTCAGACATGTGCTGGTGAATTTGTGCAAAGTTTTGAAAATTTGAAATAGGTAGCGCGTCCAATTTTGATACAGAATGAAATGGTTGTCCTAAACACAAATAAACTCCCATGCTATATCCACGATCGACGTCATGTTCTTCGACTTCCATATAATCAGGTGTAATCTTGAATTCCTTTTGAATAATCACTTGCAAAATGTTCTTAAAATTATCATCATTTCGAATAAGCTGTATCCAATCAACATGCTTTTCAAAAACTTGTTCTACAAATACTTGTACCATTTGAAAACCAGGACCGGTTAAGAATACATTTTCAAACCATCCGTGTTCATCATGCACATCGATTTTATTAAAATCGAGAAACATGGCTCCAATAAACGATTCAAACAAACAACCGAGTTTTTTCAGATTCGTTCGTGTTTGTTTTTGTTCTGCGTTTTTCGATAATATAATCCATTTATGGAGTCCCATTTCATATGCAATGCGTCCAATGGACTCATTTTTCACAAGTGCGATTTTCTTTTCGGTCATGAACCCCTCATTTTCCTTAGGGAAGCGTCGATACAAAATATATTTAGTAATACATTCCAATACGCCATCACCGAGAAATTCCAATCGTTCATTAGATTTAGTGTGTAATGGCAAACAATTTTCAGGTTTAGGTACAATAAATACATTGTTTTGTTCATTTTCCAAATCCGGACGTTTCAAATAAGAACGATGAATAAATGCTCGCTTATATAATTCAAAATTATGTATTGAAGATTGTATTCCATATTTAGACAATATGTTTTGCACATCATTTTGGGAAATCGCATTATTTAGGGGATTATAGGGATCGAATAAATAAGTTTCAATACCTTGCTCATTTTTTTCAATACGAATATCTTCTTCGATGACTTGTTTTGTTTGATTTTGAGATTTCATGTTATTTTTCAAATAAAATGAAACACTCGTTAAACAGATACGAAGGTTATGTTTAAGTGATTTCAAATTATTTTCTATTTGCAATCAATTTTTTTGTCTTGTCATAGTATATAATGGTTTTAACTGCTAGAGCTTTTTCTGTTAACGGACAAACATCATTGGGTTCCAATGCTGTTACCAATGGTAATCAAGGTGGCGGACCCAACAAGGCTGGTCTTGTTCCTATGAAAAATGTTACTTACTTACGCCCTATTGCTCTTAAAACAGCTCAAACACGTAACACTCTTCCCACTTTTAACGGTGTATTTGGCCTACAACATACTGTTCATCCTAATGTTGCTGCTTCTCGTCCTGTCGGATCAAAAGGAAGCGTACCTTACTGGAATTTCCTTGGACTTTAAATAATATTTAAATAAACTACTTAATCATTAATAATGCATGTTATTCATTATTAATGCAAATTGTCTTGGACGAAAGAGAAACTCATTTGATTCAACGATTCCATGAAATTATTGGTACAAATCAACATCTTGAAATGAAACGACAGATGTTACCTTTAGGCGATGTATTGATTCGTCA
>CEQL01148067.1_pt1 | contig 14235 bp, 28 predicted proteins | sample 356281 | NCBI WGS metagenome assembly CEQL01 (sample SAMEA2621203, study PRJEB7988) | marine metagenome | biome: marine biome (ENVO:00000447); feature: surface water layer (ENVO:00002042); material: "saline water (ENVO:00002010), including plankton (ENVO:xxxxxxxx)" | depth 5 m
GTTGCAAGAGACTTCTTTAGTCAGTCTCACATTAATTGGACTTATCATATGTTTAAGTTCCAAGAACATAGAAAACAATATTATCGTGAAGAACATATTATTGGTGCAAACTTTGATGATAAAGGTGGTGGATTAGATACATGGGTTAGTAAAGGAATGCCTTTCCCTAATTATGGAGAGACAATTCTTTTAATGTATCAAAAGAAAATTGAAGAATTGTTTGGTTATAGATTAGTTCCAACATATTCATATGGAAGAACTTATGACAGACATTCAAGATTGTTGAGTCATACTGATAGACCATCATGTGAGTTTAGTGCAACCTTTCCTATATCATATGATACAGATAATGGTAAACCATGGTCAATATGGGTTCGTAATGATATGAATTATTGTGGAATGGACAATGAAGATTCATGGAATTTAACTATGAATGCACCTTTCAAAGACAGAGAAAATTGCACTCAAGTTTTATTAGAGCCAGGTGATGCATTATTTTATCAAGGTAGTAATGTAATACACTGGAGAGATAGATTAGCAGGTGAGTCTGCAAGACAAATCTTTATACATTATTTACATGCAGATGGCCCTATGTATAGAGATTTTCCAATACTTGCATATGATGGTAGACCATCAGTTTATCATGGAACAGGAAGTAAACAAGGTAGAGCATGGAAAGAGGCAAACGATATAATACAAAAAAGAACTGAATATTGGAAGTATGGAAACACAGGAATAACAGACCCTATCACAGGTAAACCATGTGGTAAAGGATACGAGAAATATGAGTAAAGTATTTAATAGAAACAAAGTAAATTTTTTAAAGAATCCAATCTTCTTTGGAGAGGAACTTAATACCCAACGATATGACGATTTTAAATATCCGATTTTCGACAAATTAACACAAAGACAACTTGGGTATTTCTGGAGACCAGAAGAAGTTTCTCTTCAAAAAGATAGGAACGACTACAATGAACTAAGTAAAGCACATAAACATATCTTTACTAGTAATCTAAAGTATCAAACACTTTTAGATTCAGTTCAAGGTAGAGGGCCTGCAACTGCATTACTACCCTTCTGTACTCTTCCAGAGTTAGAAGGATGTATCATTGCATGGGACTTTATGGAAACAATCCATAGTCGTTCCTACACTTACATGATAAAGAATCTATACTCAGACCCATCAAAGGTATTTGATACGATTCTAGATGACGAAAAGATTATTGCAAGAGCAGAATCGGTCACAAAAAGATATGATGAGTTCATAGACTATGCACAGAGATATAGTTTAGGATACGAAAAAGATGAATATGAACTTAAGAAAAGATTATATCTTGCATTAATTAGTATTAACATACTTGAAGGTATTCGTTTCTTTGTATCATTTGCATGTACTTTTGCATTTGGTGAAATGAAAAAGATGGAAGGTTCTGCAAAGATTATTAGTTTGATTGCAAGAGACGAAGCACAACATCTTGCAATATCACAACACATTCTAAAATGTTATCAGAAAGAAGAAAAAGATAAAGTAATGTTAAAAGTTATGAAAGAATGTGAACCAGATGTTTATAAAATGTACGAAGATGCAGTTGCAGAAGAAAAAGATTGGGCAGAATATCTATTTAAATATGGTAGTATGTTAGGATTATCAACACCATTGTTAAGTCAATATGTAGAGTATATTGCAAATAGACGACTTCGTGCAATTGGTTTGAACCCTATATATGATATCTCAAGTAGAACCAATCCATTACCATGGACACAACACTGGTTATCATCTAGAGGACAACAGAATGCACCACAGGAGACAGAGATTGAATCTTATGTAATCGGTGGTATTAAACAAGATATAAAAGAAAATACATTTGAGGGATTTAAATTATGAAGGAATTAGGAATGGTTTTGGTAGGTATATTTGCATTTGGAATATTTTTTTCAACAATGATATATCCTAACCTTGAGTATACAGGTTATCAGAGTGCTCATACATGCACAGGTGAATGTTATGAAGAATATGTAAGAGTACATGGGACAACAGTTGAAATTTTACAAGCAAAACAACTTGCAGATGCTGGTGACCCTTTTTCATCTATCAGAGGATTATGGGCTGGATGTGCAGCTTGTCATGGACAAGAAGGTCAAGGTATGGCAGTCTTTCCTAAACTTGCTGGTCAATCTCAATCTTATATTGTAGATAGACTTAATGCATATAGAAACAGAGAAACAGTAGGTGCAATGTCATCTACAATGTGGGGACAAGCTGAAATGTTGTCCGACAGTGATATAGAACTATTAGGTGAATTTATACAGGAGACTATGAAATGATAGAGATATATGGAAAACCAGTATGTCCTTATTGTGACAAAGCAAAACAACTTTGTGAACGAGAAGGATACGAATTCGTCTACAGACAATTGGATGTAGACTTTACTAGGGAAGAGTTATTTGAACAATTCCCTGGCGCAAGAACCTTTCCACAAATAAGAGTGGAAGGTGAAAACATCGGTGGTTATGACCAGTTATATGCATGGCATAACAAGGATTGGAACGAAAAATAGGAGATAACAATCATGCAAGACCCAGATTTTGTGGAGTCTTTTTATTGTTTAGAGTGTGGTGCAGAAGGTGATATAGAACATGAAATGGGTGATGGATATGAAGTTAAATTCTGTCCATTTTGTGGTTCAGAATTAAAAATAGAAGATGAATTTGATATGAATGAGGAGTTAGACTTCGATGAATAGAGAAATAATACTAGATGCACTAAAAACATCTACAGTAAAAATAGATTTTAGGTCTTTGAACTCTGGTAGAAATATAACTGGAGTTTATAAAGGACATTCAGCAAAACAAAGTATACAAAGTAATAAAGTTGTAGTTTGGGATGTTGTGAACTCAAAGTGGGATGACATTGAGTGGGATACAATTATATCATGGGAAAAAGTGAATGAAGGTACAATCTGCTAAGGCAAAAGGAAGAAATTTACAAAAATGGACTCGTGAGAGACTCATTGAGGAATTAGAAATACATGTGGAAGATATTGAGAGTAGGTCTATGGGTGCTTCTGGTGAAGACCTCATTATGGCAAGAGCTGCAAGGAAGAAATTTCCATACTCAATTGAATGTAAAAATCAAGAACGAGTCAATGTCTGGGAATCGTACAAACAAGCACTAGAGAATTCTGGGGACTATGAACCCATAGTCGTAATTAAAAAAAATCATCATAAACCATTAGTGGTTATAGATGCAGAGGCATTCATTAAAATGCATAAGGATGAATAAAATATCAGATTGGTTTGCAATGTCAATGACGAAGTTCTTTCGTTTTGTTGCAGATACATTTTTTGCAAAAAGGTATGGACATCGTGCAGTTGTCCTAGAAACAGTTGCTGGTGTGCCTGGCATGGTTGCTGGTATGTGGATGCACCTAACAAGTCTTAGACAAATGAAAACAGGGTATGGCCCTATGATAAGAGAACTTCTTGCAGAAGCAGAGAATGAAAGAATGCATCTTATGTTCTTCATAGAAATTACCAAACCAAATGTATTTGAAAGATGGTTAGTGTTATTTGCACAAGCAATCTTTTGGATATTTTATTTTATCTTGTATGTGTTTTTTTCTAAGACTGCACATAGAATGATACATTACTTTGAAGAAGAGGCAGTAAAGTCATATACAGAATACCTTAAGATGGTAGAAAGTGGTGAAGTAGAAAACATCCCAGCACCACAACTTGCAATAGAATACTATGGGATGAAGAAAAGTGCAAAGCTTTCAGACTTAATCAAAAAAGTCAGAGCTGATGAAGCACATCATTCTAAAATCAATTACAAATATAGTGAGGGGCTGTAGCGACAATTGGGAGAGCATCTGGTTTGCATCTAGAAGGTTGTGGGTTCGAATCCCACCAGCTCCACCATTTGACAGATGGGTACATCTTTTGATATAATACTTTTGTAATAAAGGAGTAATATATGTCAAATGATACAAACACAATAGTTAAAGAAAAACTTTATGAAGAGTTAGAAGGTAAATCTCTTCAATATCTTGCATCACTTTTAAGTCCAAGTGGTCAAAAACTTTTATCTCAATTCACTGGTAAAGAAGGTGGTGGAGATTTTGTGGAGTATGCAAAAGAATTAGTAGTAGATGAACAATTTGAGGAGTTAGAAGAAGTATGTTAATAGATATCTTATCAGAAAATATTGAATATGAAGTTGCAAATGATTTTAGTCTAGTAAATGGTACTAGTTTGCAAGGAACAGTTAATGCAACATACAGTACATTAGAAAATCTTTTTGGTAAACCAACTTTTTCTACAGGAGACCCATATGAAAAAACCCAAACTGAATGGGTTATTGATGGTAAAGTTTATTTTACAGACCAATGGGGTGATAAAGACTTTGAATATATTAAAGCAACAGTTTACAATTGGAAAACTGGTGGTAGTACTCCAATAGGTGAATATGACTGGCACATTGGTGGTAATTCATATGAAGCTGTCGATTTCATACAAGAAATTGTAAATGGACAAGTCACACCAGAGTACAATTGGAATGATTGAGGTTACAATCTCAGGCCCTAGAGGGGGTCGTATAAAATCAGAAGATGAACATCTTATCTACAATTATGTTGTAGAGGCATGTCGACAATTAAAAATTATTGATGCAGATATAGAGGTTCTTCTTTACAACAAGTTTCCAAAAGACTATGATTATGCAATAGGTTATTGTTATGGTGATGAAGAGTCTGTCACTATAGAACTAACCAAAGAGGATGATGATATGTATCAAACTCTTGCACATGAAATGGTACATTGTAAACAATTTTTAGAGGGTCGATATCCTAGTGAACGAGAGGCAAAAAAACTTGAGTTTGGTCTCCATGAAAAAATCACAGAAGGAATTGGATATTGACAGATGGGTACAACTTATAGTAGAATACAATTATGACAGAAACAAAACAATCTTGGAAAGATACTAGAATCAAAGAAATCAATGACATGGGTTATAAGTGTGATGATTCACATCCATGTTTTGAAGAGGTTCAAGCAATCTACGACAGTAAGGCAGAGTCTTACGAAGAGTTTGCAAAAACCTTTAAAGTATAATAGTTTCGAAGTGACAACTCATGGCAGTTGTATATTGGGTGGGAGTCTGATTCTCCCTTAAAACCCCTAAAGGTGCTGATGGTTGGGTTTACTCTCTCCTTCCCCATCATCGTTGTCACTTCACTTTTTAGTGGAGAGTATGGAGTATTATGGCAGTAAAGAGTAGAGGATTTACAACTACACATGTAAGTGTAAGAAAATGTACATCACAGGGTACAGGTGGTAGGAGTCGTAGAACTAAAATTTCTATGTCTCACATGAATAAACATAAGAAAAGGTCTTATAAAAAATATAGAGGACAAGGAAGATGAGTCAACCTCAACAACAACAAAAATTAATTAAATATGGAACTGAATTCAAAACAGTTAAGGAATGGAAAGATTTTGAAAAAGAACTTAAAAAGCAAATTGCTGAGTCTCAAAGAAAAAGCAAAGAAACAGTCTAGTAAGTTTACTCAAGAAGAGTTAAAGAACTCTACTAGGATATTTAAATCTGCAACACCAAAGTATACATGGGATTGGTATCTTAAGTGGATATCTTCTGCATTTATATTAGGTGCAATGTCAATTCGTGGGATTCCAGAATTACAAAATGTAGATTTGATTTTATCAATCATTGGTATCAGTGGTTGGGTAGGTGTCTCTATTGCATGGAAAGATAGAGCATTGATTATGTTAAATACAGTAGGATTATTTTTCTTACTGAGGAACTTAGTTACATTATGGGTACAATAAATTTAGGAAACAGTTTAAGGTATGACATGACAGGTCGTAAAAGAAAGACCAAAAGTCTTTCTACAAAGAAAAAGTGTCATACTATGTCATACAAAACACACAAACCAAGTCAATCAGAATTAGATAGGATGAAGGCATCAGAAGACCACAGGAAGAAATATCCTTCTTTAGGTGTCAATGCAAGACCAACAAAGAATGTAGATAACAGTTGGAAGTTAGAAGAGTCTAAAAAGTTTACAGTTGCACCAGCGTACAACAAAGGTGCATATCAAGTAATACCAAAAGAGGATATAGAATGGATTGGGAAATAATAACACAAATTCTTTTACTTATTGGTGCTGGTGTTTTTGCAATCGGTAGTAGTATTATTGTTGCAGAAGATAAACAGAAGAAAAAAGTAAAGAAATATATGGATAATTTACCTAAGAAAAGAGAAGAAGGTTTCCCTTTTCAGAAACCACCACTTACAGGTAAAGGTCAATTTGATAAACAGAGAACTACTTATACCGAGGGAGATAACACTTAAAATTTTGTTTTTTATAAGTAATTAACATGAGTAAGAGAAATACAAAATCTCTTGATGAAATCTATTATGGTGTAGAACCTCATGCAGAAGACGAAAGAGACAAAGGTAGATGCATGAATTGGTATAATTACATGAGTGATAATAAATCATGTGGTGAATGGTTATCAACATGGATGTCTGAAAGAGATTATGAAAACAAATATATTAAGGGAATTAAGAGACTTAAGTATGTCCCTAGAACTGCAGCTGCACTTGCAAGAATGCAAACTAGGTCAGTTCCTTGTATGTTCGAAGGGGATTTGTTAAGTCCATCTACAACTGCATTCATAGAAAAACATGTTGACAAATGTATCAAAGACATAGATTCTCTCAAAGCAATCAAAGACGAAGAGAAGAAAAAGAAACCAGTTATCTCTATTCAAGAAAGAATCCTAAACAAAGCAAATGAATACGCAGGTGAAATAGAATATCAAATAGATTTATACTTTGATGACCCCAAAAACAAATTCGATGTCTTTGCATATCTAACAGATGAACAAGTGTCAGGCCCAGTTGCAGTAAAAGTAGGAGACAATTTCCATAATTTAGAAAAAGAATTAGAAGAGGCAGTTGAAGGTAAATGTCCACAACTGAAAGAAGCTTATTCATTCTTATCTAAAAAAGGACTAAGGGATGCATACAAATATATTTGTGGTATTAGAGAAGAATGTGATAAGTATGCAAAAGGTAAAATAGGTCAGAAAAGAACTAGAAGAAAAAAAGTTTATTCTGCACAAGAACAAACTAAAAAGATAAACTACAAGATAACAGATACAGAGTATCACCTTACATCACTTAATCCAGAGTTAATTGTGGGTGCAATGCAACTATGGACATTCAATACCAAAACCAAAGAACTTACAAAGTTTGTTGCAGAAGACAGAATGGGTCTTGGAGTCAAGGGAACAACAATTCAGAGATTTAGTAACTACAGTGCTATGAAGAAGATTGGAAATAAGACAGAATATTTCCTTGACAGAATCCAAGAAGGTGGTAAAATAGTATTAAGTAAAGTATTAGATGAAATAAACACAAAATCATCTAAACCTACAGGAAGAATTAACGAACACACTATATTATTGAGAACTGAATGATTTTAATTGACCTAACGCAGGTTCTAATTGCGTCACTGATGGCACAAACCAGAGGTGGAAAAGAACCAATCAATGAACAACTTGTAAGACATATTTGTTTGAAGAGTCTTGCAATGTATCGAAAGAAATACTTTAAGACTTATGGAGAGTTAGTCCTTGCAGATGACTCTTACAATGTCTGGAGAAAGGATGTCTATCCCTTCTATAAAGCAAATCGAAAGAAAACAAGAGACAAAGATGACAAAGATTGGAATCAAATCTTTGATTGCATAACTGTTATGAGGGAAGAATTAAAGTATAATTTCCCTTATAAATATATCTGTATATCAAAATGTGAAGCAGATGATATCATAGGAACTTTATGTGAGAAGTATGGAGATACAGAAAACATCATGATTATTAGTGGTGATAAAGATTTCCAACAACTTCAAAGGTATGGAAAGGTTAGACAGTTCTCACCTATCACAAAGAGTAATATTAAACTAACAAAGGAACAGGCAGAAGAGTATCTTATTGACCATATTATTAGTGGTGATACTGGTGATGGTGTTCCTAATGTTCTATCTCAAGATGATGTATTTGTATCTGGGTTGAGACAAAGACCTCTTTCTAAAAAGAAAAGAGAGATTATCAAAGACCCATTAGTTGCAAATGATGATGAGGTAGATAGAAACTTATCAAGGAATAGGAGTCTTATAGATTTGTCCTATATACCTAGTGAGTACAAAGAACAAATCCTTCAAGAGTTTGATAATGTACAAGTTGCACCAAGAGGTGGATTACTAACATACTTTATTAATAACAGATTGATGGATTTAGAAGAAAGTATTGGAGACTTTTAATTATGGCAAAACGAGGAAGACCTAAAGGGTCACTTAATAAAAAGACTTTAGAGAAATTAGTTCAAGAAAAAGAACAAGAAGTTTCTCTAGAAAAGGCAGATGCAGTTTTAACAAAACAAATGTCACCACCATCAGCAGTAGATGATGCAGCTGATGTCATGTCCAAATATGAAAAACCACTTGGGGATACTCAAAAGAAAGTTTTAGATGGGCCTGAGATAAAAGTAAAATCTGTTAAAGACCTTCCAAGAAATCCAAGTATTGTAGAAATACTAGGATTAGTTGAAGAAACTAAAGGTAAACAATCTAAGGTTGACATTCTAAAACAATTTAATGGTAGGAATGATGTCAAGTATGCACTTAAAGCTGCATTTGATGACAGAGTTCAGTTTACTTTACCAGAAGGTTTACCAGATGGATTTGTGGTTGGAGACCCAGACACACCAGAAGGTGCAATGGATATGGCACCAGAAAGATTCATTCGTGTATTCAAAAGAATGCAGTATTGGGTTGAAGGTGGTTCTGCACAAGCAAGTCAATCTAAAAGAGAGGAAATATATCTTAATACTTTAAGGTCACTTGAGAAATCTGAAGCAGAGTTCTTAGTTGCAATTAAAGAAAAGACAATGCCTTTCAAATCAGTCACAAAAGAAATTTGTGAATTAGCAGGTTTTGACCTAACTCCTAAGTAAGTATTGATATAAATACTACTATGGAAAAGGCAATAAACAAACTAGGTTTGACTGACGAGGAAAGAGCAATAAGATATACTGATAATGGTGTATCTAAGATTGCAGAGATTCGTCACTATGACCCAGTTATGGGATTGTTAAAGATTGTAGACCCAATGAATGGGAAGACCCATGAAATGTTATACAATCATGACTTTAAAAGGTGGTTCGTGCCAGGCACAGACATTGTTTGTACCTATAATGTAGAAGAACCAGTAGTTAAACAGATTGATACTCAGACAGGTGATGTTCCAGTAACAATCAAAAGATTTCCATCTAATCCTTTAGATTAGTTGGACAAAATATTATGGAGATATTATGGAAAATCAAATAGAACAAGTTGATTTGATGCAAACACAAATTATGGGTTTGAAAGAGTTAGCTCAGATGATTGCAGTTATTGATACATGTGCAAGTCGTGGGACTTTTAAAGCAGAAGAGTTCTCAACTATCGGAAGATTAAGAGAAATTATTATTGCAGAAAGTCAAACACAATCACAAATCAGACAACAAGCTGCACAACAACAAGCTGAAACTGAAAACTTAGATGGTGGTATGACAGAAGGTAATGAAACATCAGAACCAGTTGTCGATGCAAGAGAAAAATTAAAAAGAAGTAAAGGTAAAAAGTAATGGCAGATAGTTTCGATTTCGGTTTTACAGCAGTAGACCAAGATGAACTTACAACTAAAACTGGGGAAAGTGCAGCTCTCAATGAAAAGATTGCAGAAGACCTTAAGAAAGTTGCAGAGTCATCTAAAGGTGCAGTTAATTCAGAACAAATAGAAAATTTGGATGCAAAAGTTGATACTCTCAACAAACTTGTATCTAATGCACTAGATGAACTGGATGATGCAAAAACATCTATGGGTAGTTCTACAGATGTTGCAGTATCGAAATTGAAATCACAACTTGCAGATGCAGAAGAACTTATATTACCACTTTTACATAAACTCATGGAAAATGAGGATAAAGAATATATCTATTGGCCAAACAGAAAAGCAATCATCAACCAACAGATAGAGAGAGTCAAAAAAGTAACTAGGGGATAGATTATGGCAACTGATAACTGGGGACAAACTATACCATCATGGGTTGAAGATAACTCATATGAATGTTCAACAAAACAGACCATCGTACAAAATGATGGTCATCCAACACCAATGTCACAAACAAAATTCTGTGAAATGATGAAACAATCTGGTGATGCATACATTGTAAGAGGTGGTAAAGTTAAAGATAACGATTGGTTAGATGGTAAATTTGTAGAAGATGCACAAAGAACCTACACTGGTGTTGAAAATATTGCACAAAAAGATAAAATGGTTGAAAAATATGGTGCAGCTCCAGATGGTAATCCAAAAGCAACTTTAAGTTTTGTAAAAGGTCTTGATGAAAATGATACATCTAATTGGGGGCCTGCACAATGGATAGGTAACTCTGGATTAGATGGATATTTTGCACCTTATGTCTATAAAAATGGTTCTACAGTAGTTTCAAGTACAGATACTTTTGATAGTGTCGAAGTTGACATTTACTGGAAGACCATGGACGATTATAAAAAAGCAATCACTGGTGAAGTAAATCCTATTGCAACAATTTCTAAAAGAGTTATACCAACTGAAAGTGCAACCATGAACTCAACCACTGGAAAAGATGTATCACCATCTATTGATGAAGTTTCATTAGAAGATTTCGGTAGAGGTGAAGATTATAAATTTAAAGCTACATGTTCTAATGACTTTATAGTTTCTGCATGTGCAATGAAATATAAAAAAGAATGGACAAAAGGTGGAGACCATGACACTGCAAAAGTTATTGATAATTTTTTAGTTGCAAATGGAATGGGTAGAACTGCAAATCTTAATACATGGGTAACTCATACTTGTCCAACACTCGGTCAACCAAGAACCACAAAAGACATTCTTAATTTTGTAGGTGGTCAAAGAGTAGAAACTACACTACAAGATGTCGATAGTGGTATCTTTAGTCTACCAACTGGTCATCCTATGATTGAACATATTCCAACAGCAGATGTCAAATGGAAAGAATTTTGGCAAGAACAAGATGAACTTGGTGAGTTTGATACAGGCAAAACTGCACAATACGAAGCAATAAAAGAAAATCTCTATAGTTAAATGGCAGATAAAGAACATATACTGAAACTCCAGAAAGGAGACATTGCACTTGTTATCATAAATGAGGATGGGTGGTTTCAAAAAATGAACATTGCATTTGCAGACGATACTGAAAACCCTATTCAAATGAACCAAGAATGGTTATCATTGTATAAAGCAACAACACACTTGTCTATGATATGTGATACATATCTAAGAAGTAGACAAAATCTCATGCAAGAAACTGGAGAGGATATCATACAAGAACAAGAATGGAATGCAGATATGTTAGACCCAATGGTCTTAAAAGACTATCTAACAGACTTAGGATATTCCACTCCACCAGAACTTCAAAAAGAAGTAGATGAATTTACCAAAGAAGAACCCAAGGAGAAAAAGGGTGGTGATAATGTCATCCAATTATTTCCAGAAAAATCTTGATTGGTAAGTACACATTTTGTTATAATGTGACAAACATTTTTATAATTGATAAGGTGATATAATGAATAAACATAGTAATTATGATATGACTCCACAGGAAGTCTTCTATGCAGAACTAGGTCGAGAAATCTCCAAGTATGCAGAAAAAAACAAAACCAAATCCCTACGATTCAGTAGAAAATTATTCGAAAAAGATAGAAAAGGATGTGCAGAGGATGATGTATGGAATCATATGTTATCTGCATGTTCAAAACTTGTTCGTATTGGAACGACTTGGGGCCCTAAAGATACTTCATGTCTAACTGAAAAAGAAAAAGTAATAGTTATGGCACAACTAAGGAAAAGAGCAAATGACAGAAAGAGAAAAGAAAGAATTGCAAAGTCAAATTCAAATTCTTGAGAAAAATGTCAGAGATTTAGAAGAACAACTACATAATGCATATAAGAGGATAAATGAACTATCACAACGCAGACAATAGTGGTAATGATATCACTGTAATCAGTGATGTTGTAACTAATCAAGATACGATTGGTTGGTATTATGCATTTATGTTATGGGGTAAGTGGAGTAAAAGTCAAATCTTCTATAATCAAAATCCACCAATACCAGCTATGGACTCTCATGTTGGTCATGCAACTTACATGGACATGGAAAATGGGGAAATGAAAGTTGACCCATCTATGGTTACAGGAACTAAAGAAAGATTAAGTTGGTTTATCAATGTATCTAAGATGGAAAACTGTTATCACTATCAAGATGCAACAAACAAAACTGTTATAGATGGTCTAAATTCAGAAAATACAGAAACTACATCAACCATAGTACCAGTACCATTTAAAGTTGGTAATTATGAAGTGTCTCAAGAAATGATTGATGAAAATCCAGAGACATTTAAAACTGTAAATGTTAATGATGTAAGACTTAGTTCTGGTGTATATGATATGCATCCAGAAGTAAGAAGACTTGCAGATGAAATATATAGTATCTACAGACCACATTGTGAAGAGATAGTTGGTAAAAAGTTTAAAAAGGAATACACCAATGGATATCTTAATCGTAATTCATTTGGTGATACCATATGGACACATGCAGACCCATTTGACTATACATTGATAGTTTATCTAAATAATGATTTATGGGATTTAAGAAAATGGGGTGGTGAAACATTATTTTTCAATGATGATATAACTTTTTCTAGAGGTGCAGTTGCACCAAAAGGTAGTACAGCATGTCTATTTAAAAGTAACATACCACATAAAGTCACTAGTGTATCGTGGGAAGCAGAATGTGATAGACTTGCAATAACTTATTATCTAGAATATGATGATACTAGAGAGTAAAGGAAAAATACCAAATACTCCAATAAAGATATTTGAAATACCAACTTATATCAAAAAAGAAATAGATGGTATGGTCAAAGAAAGTATTAAATGGAAAAACCATCCATTGGGTGAATTAAAAGCAGCTGAGAATGCAGCTTATAAACATCCAGAACATGGTAAAGAGTATAATACATTTCAATGTAATATAAGTCCAAGATTGATTGAAGAATCATTAATGATGCCATGGATAATAAGAACTGCACAACATCATTTTGCACCAGAACAACATCATCGTTGTGTAAGATTTAGAAGGATGACAGGACATTTTGATGGGTATGAAATATGGACAAACTTCTCTAACAAAGGAGATAGTAATCCAAGACATGACCATGGTGGTTGGTTGTCTGGTGTAATATATTATGAGAATCATGGTCATCCTACATACTTTAATGACCTTGATGTAGAGTATGATGGTAAAGATGGTACAATGGTATTATTTCCATCTGATACAGTGCATTCATGCAAAGAACAAACAGAGGATAAAGAAAGAATAACACTTGCATTTAATTTAATACTGGAAGATATATGATAATAAAAAACATAGATGTGATGAATGAAGAAATCTTTTGGATAGATGAAGTAGTTCCAGAACCTTTACTCCAATCTTGGTGGGAAAGTGTTGTAAACTATGGTAAATGGGATAAAGGATTTCTTGCATATGGTGGTAATCCACCACATATTAGTATGGATAAAACTGGAGACCCTATTTTACAAGAACAGATTAGAGCAGAAGGTTCATTCAGTAAAGAGATAACAGGTACAACAGAAAGACAAACATGGTATATGAATGTATCAAGAAGTAAAGAGGCATTTCAACAAGCAGCTTCAAATGCATATAGAAAAATAGACGATGGTAATAAACCTTATTGGGAAGATGAAGAGAAAAAAAATTCAGAGTTTGCATTACAACAACATCAATTTGACCATCATCCAATGATACACCAGACAGTTAATCAGATTTGGAATATGTATAAACCATCCTTTGAAGAAGCAGTAGGATTAGAATTACAAGACTATAATAATTGTTACTTACATTCATTTCAACATGGAGATAGTTCTTGGACACATCAAGATTACATGGACTACAGTGCAATTGTATATCTTAATCCTAATGTGATTCAACCAAATGGAGAACCTTTATGGGATTTAAGAAAATGGGGTGGTGAAACTCTATACTGGAACGATGACCTAGATTTTATTCGTGCATGTACAGTAC
>CEQL01030453.1_pt1 | contig 14232 bp, 21 predicted proteins | sample 356281 | NCBI WGS metagenome assembly CEQL01 (sample SAMEA2621203, study PRJEB7988) | marine metagenome | biome: marine biome (ENVO:00000447); feature: surface water layer (ENVO:00002042); material: "saline water (ENVO:00002010), including plankton (ENVO:xxxxxxxx)" | depth 5 m
CTTTTTACCAATACTTTCATATTGTTTATGTATTCTATATTTTTGTTCATCTAAAAATCGTAACAATTTCTTTATTATTAAATGAAGTTGAGGTATAATGCGATGACGATAAAGAAAATATATATGATTATTTCCATCACGATGTATATTTTCTTTTACGCGATCGCAGTATTTTTCATATTTTACCATTTGCATTTTTAAATTCAAATAGTTTTTACCGAAAGAAGCCATAATCTATTAATATAAGCACACTTTATTTTCATTTTATTTATAATGAAAATAATTAAATAACGAATCCGAAATTTTCACGCATAATTTCGCTTTTCGTTGGTCCAGCTTGTTTTTCGCTTTTACGTTTCACTTTGTATCCACCTCCACTTGATCCACTTTGTTCTGATTTACCATAAATCGCGTTTTGATAGTCGTCATTGTCTTCATGTAACTCGGGTAACATACGCGTCATTGGTTTATCAATGACAGATAACATATGTTCCGATTTCAACAATTTTCGATATTCTTGAATCGACAAATTTCCATAAAACTTATCCAATAAATAATATGGATTCGGTGCAGGTTTAATATTGTTCTTAAAATCATAGACTTTTCCATAAATTCTATTTAGAATTTGATAACGTTCAAATTTAGCGGAATCATCAATATTCTCCTTCATCAAATAAGCTGCAGCACATTCTGGACGACAAAATGAACCATATGCATACATTTCCCCGTCCATTTCATATTTCGGTATAAAACACGGTGGATTGTCAAACTCAAAGGTACACCAAAAACAAGCCGACTGTTTATCAGACAAGTTATTTTTATATAAATCAAGTTTTATTTTCTTTAACTTCTGGTTAATTTCTTTATCATCAACATGAATATCATTTTCTACAGTATTTCCATTTTGCGAACATTTTGGACAAACAAAATTTTCTTTGTCTTTATAACTATATGCAAATTTTTTCTCATCATCGGAATTATATAATGTAAATGTATTGGCAGTATTATTTTGATCATAGGTTAAAATATCAGGAGGAACTTCATTATTATAGGACATATGATTATGCATGTTATTACTTTCTTCGAGATCTTTTGTTGAACATTTTAAATGCAAAATAACATTTTGAACAACTGGTTTTTCTTCCGTTTCATTTTTATTTTTTGGTAATAATTTACCGCCTTTTGGTTTTCTTCCACGTTTTTTTACTTCAGGAACAGGAGTATTGACTTCGCTTAGTTCCAATTGTATGTTTTCATTTGCCAATGAAATTTGTTCTTGCTGTTGTTGAAGAATTTCGCTTTTCTTTCTCCGCGTCCTTTTCTTGGGCTCTTGGTCTTTCTCCATTAATGAAAGAAAAATGGGTATATTTTTTATATTGTTTCGTAAAATACATTAACGTCTTGGAAATAGGTTATTTTCTCATAATACTTTAATATGAATTCTTATACATTTCCTTTTGAAACATGTGAAAAAGTTCGTGATTGTATTGCACAGCCTTATAGTGCCTTTATGAATTTAATGTCTTGTTTAATATTCGTTTATTTTCTACTCAAAACGAAATCACCTTACGTGTTTTGTTTTTTATTCTCAGCCCTATTGTTTGAAGGATTACATACATTTTCTCATTGTATTCACATACCCGGATCCATGCAACAAACCATTGTTCATTATTTAGCTATTATAACAAATATATCTTTTTTCACTCTTTATTATGTCTATGCAAAAAATCATAATTATTTGATATATTTACTCATATTCATGATCTTTATTGCCGATATTTATATGTTTACAATGAATTATCAATTTATATATACTGTCTTTACACAATTCATCATATTTATGATTATATTATCCCTTTTCTATTTATCATTTGATACCTCAAAACAGCATTTGATTGTGTTAGTTATTTTATTTTCTATATTGGCTCTTTCATTCATAGTTAATGAAAAAATGAATGGTAAAGAAATGTTAGCATGGTGGCCGGATTTTCCTTTTCATATATTCATAGAATTATGCGGTGTGGTTATAGCATATTATCTTAGTATTACATTCTACGATATTGATGTTTGAAGAATAAATCAAAATAAATATAAAATGGTAATGTATTTACATATATGAATAAATTACCAATCGAAATAGAAAATAAAATTTGGGAATTGTATTATAGTGATATCTATTACACAAACGTAATATTAGAACTTCATAATAGAATAAGTATGTGTGACCAAATAGTAAATAATAAAATCAATGGCTATTCTCCACTAATATCTTTATTAGAGTTTTATAGTAAGGTGTTTTCAAAAATATATCACAAAGATGATGTAAAGCTCCGAATATTTCAGATTTCATTTTATAATAAAGTAAATGAATACCACCGGTTTTATTAAAAAAAGATAATATATTAATATAAAAGAAGCATAATAGTTTCTTTTATATATGTCTGCTGAAAGCGCGTTTGAAATATTTGGTATTCCAGGTATAATTATCTTTTGTTTAGGTGCACTAGGATACAAAATATATCAGCATTATGATATTAAATTTGCTTCAAATGATTTTCTGAATCAAAACTTCGCATCAAAAACATTGAATTCAACATGGGAATATGAACCACATATAGTGAGTCATTATAGACGAGATATATTTGCAAAAGAAATTGAATTCGATAACAATGAGGACAAAACATTTAAATGGGAAATAAACATACCTCGTGGTCGGAATAATGTCTACATATACAGAAATATTACGGAAAACCCACCTTCATGTAATAATGGACATTATTATTTACGCGTTATTATCAGGAATCTCCATAAAAACGATTTTATTCGATTTGAGAAAAAGAGTTTTTTTATAGAAAACGAGCATTGGATTGAACCAAAAGTAAATATTAGAGTTGAAAAAGAGATTTGTGGAAACGGTGTGCATTATTTTGAACCTACTTGTCGATTAAACGACATTGTAGGAGACTTAGAAGACCAGAAAAAAATCAACGCAGAACAAATAGGAATATATGTTTCGAGTAAAAACAGGGACGTTCAAAATGTAATTATCGAAAAAGCGTATTTTGGTGAAAAAATGTATATGATCAATTTACTGCCATATATATCAAACAATTATATTTTACTCGTAAAACCAAAACAACAAACTCAATAATCATTCATTTTTTTCATGATAACATTTTCTACATAGGGGTATATAATTGTCGGATCCAATTACTACTTGTTGCTCTTCTTCACTTAAACGATGCGAAAATATAGCTTTTGTACCGTTTTTACAAACAGAACACAATGAAGTTAATTTTTTCACCTTATCACAATAAGGAATTAGATCCAATACAGAACCAAATTTATTACGTTTAAAGTCACCATCAAGAGCATAAATATAAACAGTTTTTTTATGAACTTCAACAAATTCCATAACAAAATCAAACAAATCTTCGAAAAACTGCCCTTCGTTTATCAAAATCACATCACTTTGAAGTCCATTTTCTCGAATCAATGACAATTGAGATGTTTGTAAACAAGGTATCATATTTTTATCGTGTGTTGACAACATAGTATCATGATAACGTTGATCTTGATCAAAATTGACAACGCATATTTTTTTACCAATATATTGAAATTGCTTAAAACATTGAATTAGATGTGTTGTTTTTCCCGAAAACATAGGGCCGATACATAGTTCCAAATATCCGTTCATTTTTAATGGATTTTATTTTGACCTAGTGTTTATTCAATTTTTCACTTTAAACAATATATTCGTTAAAAACCATTTACAAATAACTGTTGGGATTCGTTTTATATGGAAGAAGAAAATGGATCAATACCGTGGGTAGAAAAATATAGACCAACACAATTCGATAAAATAGTTTTGGATCCAAATAATCAGGAACTTTTTCAGCAAATAATCGAAAAAGAATATTTCCCCCATTTGCTGTTTTATGGACCGCCTGGGACGGGGAAAACGACCACTATTATTAATTTGATTCATGAATATCAGCGAAAACACAGTCGGGTGAATAAGGAAAACATTATACATTTAAATGCGTCGGATGAGCGAGGAATCGATATTATTCGCAATCAAATCTATTCTTTTGTGAAAACGAAGAATTTATTCGAAAAGGGATTCAAATTTGTTATTTTGGATGAAGTCGATTATATGACTAAAAATGCTCAAAACGCATTGAAATATTTATTACAAATTACTACAAACGACGTAAGAATTTGTTTGATTTGTAACTATATTAGTAAAATAGACGTGGCATTGAAAAGTGAATTTATGATTGTGCGATTCAATCAATTACCTGAAACCAGAATATTCGAATTTATTAAAGATATTGTTAAAAGGGAAAACATCAAAATAAGCGACACTACTATATCGGAAATACAGAAAAATTATTGTTCTGATATTCGCAGTATGATTAATTATTTGCAGTTAAATAAGGAAAATATGCAAAAAGAATGGACAAAAAAAACAAGCACATTGAAAATAATGCAAGATATTCACGCTCAATTTTTACAAAAGGAAAATCCTCAAAGCATTATTAAATATATTCAACAATGTTCTTACGATAAAAATAGTGATATTTTAAATATTATTCAAAAATATTTGAATTTTATTGTTCGAAATCACATTGATTTATTAAACGATGATTTTTTTATTATGACAGAAAACATATTACATAATAAAAATTGTCCGATAAACGAAACCCTTTATTACTTTGTCCACGGCCACTTTGACATTTTAAATAATAAGATTTAAAATTTTTCCAACCGATTTTTCAAATGCTCCATGAAATTTTTATTGGGTGGAGTCGTACCAAAATGCATATTATCAAAAGTGTAACCAAATGGCTTTGAGAAAGAGGCTTGTCTCTTTATTTTAGGTAAAATATAAGAATCCTTGGTTTTTGGGAGTTCTTTTTCATTACTTTCCGGGACAACGGGTTTCGTTTTTTGCATTGCTGCAGATAACATTCTGTTTTTATTATACATATTCAACCGAAAAAATTAGCTTACATATTAGTATTTTATTATAAAATTGAAAACTATTTAAAGAAGTAGGCTTCTTTAAATAAGAATGGATTTAAATGAAGAATGGGAACTTTTCCAAAACGATAATCGTATTGGAAATACATATACATCAAGTAATAATAAGGTAAATGCTGACAATAAAGGAGACATTATTGAGAATGAATCAATTCTTAATATTCCTAAATGTGAAGAGCTTTACATATCCACCAAAACAAAAGTATTATTCTTGAATCAACCGATTGATATTTACAAAGTATTTTGGAATATACCAATTATATCTTACACTACTCCTAAAGAAGGCGTTGTCAAAAAACAAATCAAAATTGTTTCGAACAATGAAGTTGAACATAACGATTATTGTAAAAAATTAACAGATTTGGACTATTATCATGAACATATTATTAAACAAATAAATAACCCAGGTGCAAGACGCATTAAATACCGGGACGAACGAAAATTAACAATTGGTATTTCAAAGAAGGATATTATGAACTGTCGTGGTAAGGTAAAAAATGCTTTCTATAATTGTTTTGCGATCATATTACGTTTCATTTATAAAGATGAATTCAAAGAAATTCACGTCAAAATATTCAACACGGGTAAAATGGAAATTCCTGGAATATTAAATTCTTCCTTTCTAGAAATTGTTAAAAAAATGATAATGCAAACCTTAAATCCTTTGGTAGATGAAACATTATATTTTGTAGACAATAAAAATGAGGACAGTGTCTTAATTAATTCCAATTTTAATTGTGGATTCTTCATTAATCGTGAAAAACTTCATTCTATTTTGAGGAGTTCTAAATACAATATTGAGGCTGTATACGATCCATGCAGCTATCCAGGTGTTAAATGTAAATTTTATTTCCATCATGAAATTGGATTTGATACTAATAAACAAAGGGGTAAAATACAAAATGTCGATTTTCAAAACAAAATCAGTGAATTAAACAACAGTAAAAAATACACAGAAGTATCTTTCATGATCTTTCGAACAGGTAGTTGTTTAATTGTCGGCAATTGTTCGGAAAAAATACTCATATTTATATTTGATTTTATAAAATCATTATTGCAGTGTGAATATAAAGATATATGCACCGCATCCGACGAAAATGTTACTAAGGAAAAAAAGCAGAAAATAAGAAAAAAGCAAATTCATGTTTCTTCAACCTACTTTAAAGATGTTATTCAAAATGATTAATTAAATATCCAATTTAACAATATATCTACATCTTGATTATATTGAATATTTTCGATTAGTGATTCAACATAACTGCGCTCACAAACAAATTTCTCTGAAGAAATTTCAAGAATTTTTTTATGATTCCATGTCGCTGGCAATAGCATTACTTTCTTATAAAATTTATCCAGCAAAACAACGTGAAAAATATCAAAATTAGGTTTGTCTTTCCATATGTCTTGAATATGTTCAAGAATTTTATAAAAATAGAATTTTTTTCCTGTCATGTTTTCTAAATAATTGGATAAAAAGGCAACATTTAATATTTGACGATCTTCTGTTGTAAATTCATTGTTATTCCAAAGCGAAATAACGTTTGTCCATTTAGTAATTCGTGTAAAAATATATTCACTTTGCTTGTAATTTTCTTTGTTTTTCTCATAATCATCAATATTGTTAAAAGAAATATGGCCTAATATTGTTTTCATTACAAACGCACATGGATTATTATGCATCATAAATTTTTTTGAATATATTTGTTCCAAATATTCTAAATAAAACAAATAACCTTCTTGCAATGCTTTATTCATATCAGCATTTGAACGATTCAAAACAAACATTATGCTCATAATATGCAATATGAGTTTCCAGCCATAATAAACCAGTTCATTTTCGTTGGATAATGTTGTTATGATAGTTGATTTTTCCATCAAATCTAAATAAATATGGATATGTACTTTGTAAATATCAATAATAGATTTAGGAATAATCATTTGTATATTATCAAAAGACATTATCTCGTTCAAACTCATTATTATATCTTAAATAATAAAAATAAATAAAGGTTTAAAGAAAATACATTTTAGCTATTTATAAAGATTTTTAAATATGGCTTCAACCGAAAGTGAAGTAGAAAAGAATCAAGTAACCGTTGGTGGTTCTGGATACAGATTACCTGACAATGTTACCTTGCAACATGCTACCAAATTATCTATTATAGACGATAAGCCGATTATGTTAGATTATTGGACAAGTTCCCTCGATAAGACTGTCTTAATTGGTGTAAAGAAGGACACACAAGAAAAGCTTTTGGTAAAGAGTGAAGACGAATACACCAGTCCCATTGGTAAAATTTATAAAGTAAGCACCGAATACATCATTGTAACAGAAAACTCTATTTACTTAGTTGACGTAAATATTCCTACAAAATTGATCTCTTCTTAATTTATAATAGAATGAAAGTCTATTATAAACCCTTTTTTTATAAGTTATCTAGTGCTGCGGCTTTTACTGGATACATTTGTATAAACTATTATCTTTTCAAAAAAAATGTAGAAACATTAGAAAGAAATACCAACCTAGATTATATTGTTTTTTAAGGAAATAAAGAAATTTACTATTAACTATAAATACGAATGTTATCTTTCATTCTATTATTTATTCTTTTTTCTAGCGCACAATGTTTTTCACCATTAACCTCTTATTATCAATCTTATACACAATTAACAAAATCAATACAAAGCAGTGTAATTAATCCTACTATATTTACTCCTTTAAATATTACTACAAAATGGCATAATTCAAAAACACCTTTTTTTTTCTCAAAACCTTATTTTGGAAAATACAAGGATATTCACATTCAAGCTTATTTGGAAAAAGGAGAGGGACCTATTTTGTGGTTGAAAACAAAAAGTCAAAATGCATATATGAAAGATTTTGGCAAAATACAATGTGGAGATCAAACCACTGCAGTAAGTATCAATAAGATGATTATGGCGAATGAAATAGTCAAGAATGTTGATAAAGAATTGAATATTTGTTACTTAGACGATGTTCGCTTTGGAGAATATAGAAATACTGTTTTTGATTGGATAAAATATCCTTTGTTTTGCAATTACAATTATGACGAAGAAACTCTTTATCTTCAAAGTCCGGTTATGTTAACTTCGGAAAATCTACCTTTAAAGCGTTATGCAGGAATGTATTATATGAAAGTATTAACCCCTGCATTTGCCAATTATTTAGTACAAACATACGGTAAGCCTAAAAAACGAGACTAATATATTTAGTTATGTTATAATGAAAATTGCGTGTGGGGTTATGTATGTAGACGAAAAAAAAATACTAATGGGGTTACGTAATAAAACCGGAAAACATCCTAACTATTGGGAATTTCCAGGTGGTAAATGTGAAAAGGGAGAAACACTCGAAGAATGTCTTCATCGAGAATGGAAAGAAGAATTAAATCTCCAAATATCCATCAAAAAAAGAATTTATTCATATGTAAATGAAGAATGCGAAGAATGTCATTTTTACATTGGAAGAGTATTAGATTTGGAAAATTTAAAAACAAACGTCCATGAAAAGGTCGTTTGTGAAGAACCCGAAGAACTATATAAATTAAGACTCTTTGAAGGAGATGAAAAAATCATTGAATTATTGAATAATAAGTAAATATATTTTAACATTAATGTTGAAATATATAGAAAGGTTAAACAATGTATAATTATTTCTTTTTATTAGTTGAAAATTGTAAATAAAAAATTAATAAAGTAATCGGTAATATAATTATAGGTAATGAATCAATATTTTTAAAATCATTTATTTCTGATCTATTATCTAAATGATATTCAATATACAAATACTGAATTGTGCTTCCTAAAAGTATGATTAAACCAAAAAGCACAAAATATAATTTTTTATATAATCCGGCAATTGCAGAAATCGCAAAACCTGTTCTTACGTAAGCTAAATATGTTCGATTATTGGCTAATTGTGTTCTAATATATGCTAAATCATTAGTACTAACTGTCATTATAAAGTATCTATATATAAATATATGGAAAATGAAAAAAAGAATCGCTATGAAAAACTTTGCATAAATGAAGCAGACGCGATGAAATCATTTTGTAAAAATGATAACATAAATACTGATAACATAAATCATGATCCTTCCAATATGTGTGACGTATCCAAAAAATTATACGTAAATTGCTTGAAATACAAAGAACAAAAAATAAACAAATCATAAAATCTTTTCTAATATTTGTATTTGTTCTTCAGATAATGAATCTGGAAAAGTTACGTCAAACTCAATAATCAAGCTTCCTTTAGTACGTTCTCGCTCAAAACCTAAATTGGGAACGATTTTACGAAACCTCGGTTTTATAACCGCTTTATTCTTAATATTATTTAAAGCCAACATCTTACCATTTAGATGAGGTATCTCAAATTGAAAACCACACAAAGCCTCCTTTAAAGTTACCTTTTTATGAAAAATAAGATCCAATCCACTTCGCGAAAACAACGGACTTTTCTCTAATTTGATGTTTACCTTAATATCCCCCTTTTTCTGTTTCTTATTAATGTTACCTTTATCCTTTAAAGTTATCATTTCATTTTCATCGATTCCAGGAGGAATGGTAACATACAACGTTTCCTCTTCGTTAATCATCATATCCCCTATGTATGTTTCTCTTTCGATTTCAATTGGTAATTGACATCCATAAAAAGCTTGTTCATATGTTATAGTAAGTGAATGATGGATCGGCTTCGGAGCACTGTATAACATGGTTTCTTGGAATTGCTTGAATATCGGGTTCTGCATAGGATTTGCAAATCCCGGTCCACCAAAAGGATTCCCACCACCTGCCCCGTGAAAGATGTGAATTTCGGGCATATTTTCTTCATGAAAACCACCGAGCCCTTGTTGAAAAAACATTTCAAATAAATCATTCATCGGTGGTGGGACTCCGGGAAAACTCATACCTCTAGCCCCCAATTTCAATTCTAAATCATATTGTTTACGTTTTGAGGAGTCACCTAAAATGCTGTATGCATCATTTATATTTTGCATTTTTGTTTGTGCTTCGACTGTTTTATTTCTATCTGGGTGATATTTTAACGAAAGACTACGGTATGCCTTTTTAATTTCATTATCACTTGACTTTTGAGATATTCCTAAAGTATCATAATAGTTATTTTCCATATTAATAAACAATCTGTTTTTTTAAATGTGATTTTTCCCTATAAATATTGTCATTTACAGAAACTACATAAATAATGTTTCTTTTACATTGTATAATGAACAATTTTTTTACTAAACCCAAAAAGAAGATAGAAAACTTTTACTCAAAATATAAGCCTTATCACGTGCGTGATTTCCCATTTCACGAAAACTTACATAAAATATTTGATTCATTTTTAAAATTAGATGATTTGAATTTGCTTATATGTGGGCCACTATGTTCTGGAAAAACGTCGCTATTATATGCTATTTTGCGCGATTATTATGGACTTTCGAAGGAAAAGTCTTTTCCTGAAAACAATATATTGTTTGTCAATCATTTGAAAGATCAAGGAATCAATTACTATCGAAATGAAATGAAGACATTTTGTCAATCACGATGTTCTATTTACGGAAAAAAGAAGCTGATTATAATCGACGATATTGATATGATTAGTGATCAATGCCAGCAAGTATTTCGTAATTATATTGACAAATACAAAAACAATGTTCATTTTCTATCCGTATGCACCACTTTAGAAAAGGTCATTGAAAGTATTCAATCAAGGTTACATATTGTTTATATGGAAAAACCGTCGAAAACATCTGTAGAATTAATAATGAATAACATTGTTGAAAATGAGAATTTGGTTTTGGAAAAAAAATCGAAAGAATACATACTACAATTTTCAAATTATCAAATCCGAGAAATTTTGAATTATTTGGAAAAATTATTTATATTGAAGCAAGATGAAGAATCAATCACTTTGGAAAAATGTAAAGAATGTGTTTCATCTATATCGTTTAAAGAATTTGAAAAATACTTAGAGCATTTACGTAACAATAATATTCAGGATGCAATTAAAATATTCTATCAAATATATGATTATGGTTATTCGGTCATTGATATATTCGATTTTTTCTTTCATTTCGTTAAAATGACCAATCTATTAAATGAAAAAGAAAAGTATTTGGTTTTACCCTCTTTGTGTAAATATATAACATATTTTCATAATATTCATGAAAATGTTATTGAAATCATACTATTTACAAACGATTTATCTAAAATATTGCACAGCTAAACCATAATTATTTTTTCTGTAAATACATTTTTTTACTTTCATATAGTATATGTTGAAGCAAATTTTTAAAGAAAATATTCCAATTGAAATTCTATTTGATTGGTTTGATAAATTTTGCGTTAAAAATGACAAGTACTATTTAATCGATCATAACATTTACAAAAAAATAATGTTTCACAAATACGAAACAGATTTTTTACAAGAGATTTTACCGTATTATCATTTATCCAAGACATTTTACGTCACAAGAAAATTTAGTTATAACTCATTTGTCAATATAGTTCGTCAAATATGTAAATCCAATAACGTAATGTTTACCAATCAAATCAAATACAATGAATCAAAATACAACATTGTCTATTACATATATCATAACGAATAAATAAGAAAAAAACCATAAATATATATAATACCATAGTATATATGGTATTGTTTAGTCAAAAATCAATAGCTTTTACATTAGCAACTTTTTGTATTATTATTGTTGCTAGTTACTTTAGCGGTTTTATTCAAAAAAAATTAGGTCCAAATAACGATGAAGTGATTCGTAAATATTTATTGAATGATAGTCCATTATACGGACACAATCGTCCAAAATTATGGATTCATACTACTTATGAATACAATGCACGTAAATGGCAGAGTTTTGGATCACGTAGTTCAACCGATTTAAATCAACCTTATTTACATTTAACCATTCGTTCCATCATTAATCATTGTGGAAATAGTTTCCATGTATGTTTAATTGATGATGATTCCTTTAATCAACTGATTCCTGAATGGAATGTAGAGGTTAAAAACATGCCCGATCCGCAAAAGTCACATTATCGTAGTCTTGCCATGGCACAATTGTTATATATTTATGGTGGTATCGTGGTTCCCAATTCGTTTATTTGTATGAAAGATTTAGCCCCTTTTTATGATAAATGTGTAAATACAAACAAACCATTTGTTTGTGAAATGCCCAATATTTATCCTAACTTAAACAGTGCAAACAAAGCACAAAAATTCACTTCTTCTCCTTGTTTCATGGGTGCAAGAAAACAAGATAAAACTATCAAGGAATATGCTGCATATATCAAGCAACAAAATGAACAATCGCATTACAATTCCGAAACAGAATTTTTCGGATATCACTCCAAATGGTTGAATGTGCAAGTACATAATGACAAGATCGATTTATTAGATGGCTTGCAAATAGGTGTAAAAGACAAATCGGGTAAAGCCATTGTATTGGAAAATTTAATGGAAGAAGAAACTCTCGATCTTTGTGCTGAGAATACGTATGGCGTTTATATTCCTCGCGATGAAGTATTAAAACGTGTTAAATACCAATGGTTTGCAGTAATGAATTCTGAACAACTTCTTCAAACAGATATGGTTGTTACGAAATATTTGCTTTACTCCTTAGCAAAAGAAAATAATGACACTAAAATTCGAAAATCCATTCAAAAAAGTGTGACATCTATTTAAATCATTGATTTTTATATACAAAATAAATGATTTTTACTGGTTTAGGGAAAATAGTCGAATATGCTTGCTGCGTTTCTTTAAAAACTGCTTATAATGGTATTTACCAAGGTCCAGTGCCACCTGTAAATCAACTGGCAATGCGTTTTTCTCAAAACCCGTTATTTATTGACGAATTTCAGGGATTTTTACATGCAGGAAACCATTGTCCAATAAAAGGAACTTTTCACCCGCCGTACGATTTGATACATCCAGAAACAGAAAAAGGACTAAGTGTAAAGTCAATTATGGACAGCAGTTTATCGAAAGTAAGTCCTTCGTTCATTGGACAACCAAGCGCTAAAAAATTTTGCGAAGTATTCGATTTTTATCAAGGTGAAGAAGAAGTTATAAAGCACCAAGTAGTTAATAGTATTAACACCATGATGCCTTTGTATTTTAGTAATACGTTTTCATACCCTATTTTATTTTATCATGCAAAAAAGGATATATGTATGGTTGTAAAAGCGAAGGAAAATTATCCAATTCCATGGTATGATCAAGAATATGTTTTTAGTCACCAACTCAAAAATAAGGATTGGATTGAATCGTCGTCAATATCCATGAAAAAGAAACGAGGATATTCTAAATCGCTTGGTGAGTTTCAATTCCATCGAAATAGAGACTGCATTAAGTTTCGATTTTCGTTGTCTAATTTACTAGAAGAATTTCCTCAACATTTTCTTATACAACAATGGTAGGGCATATTAAATATAATCATAAATATACAGCGCAAGATCCTTTCCAAATACACGGTGTAAGGAGAGCCCTAATTGCAAACCGTAATTTTCATTGTATTTTTGTAATGTTGTTCTTGCAATAGATATGTATCTTTTTTGGTTGTCATTAAATTTGTATTTTTTATCTTCCAACGTCTCTTTAATCTGACCTAATAAATCGTGTTTTTGTGTAAATACCTTTTTCCAAAATTTTAACATTGAAAAGCTGAATATATCATATTTATTTTTATTCAAATAAAGATAAATGCTTCGAATTATTCTCATATTTTTCAATGCGTTTAACGTAGCACTGTGATTATAATGAACACGTAGAGAATAACGGTTATTTCTTTTCCCAAACCAATATGCATCTCTTTCATTACGGACATTGTTACGTTGCACTTTTTGACACTTTTCTTTGAGAATACTTTTCCACTCCATTGTTTTATTGCGTATTTCCCATAATTATTTTAAACCATTCAATTTTTCAATGATTTAAAGGGGGAAATCACTTTCATCGATTAAGTGATTTATTGAAATAAATTGCATCAGGTCACATAATTCACCTTCCCCAACTACTACATTATAATAAAGTAATACTTCTTCTTCTGTTAATACTAAGCCCGCTTTTTTTCGCCAAATATAATATTCATGAAAATCGATTAAATTGCTTTTCGTTTTAGGTATTTTTGCAAATTCATCTCT
>CEQL01011173.1_pt1 | contig 14218 bp, 18 predicted proteins | sample 356281 | NCBI WGS metagenome assembly CEQL01 (sample SAMEA2621203, study PRJEB7988) | marine metagenome | biome: marine biome (ENVO:00000447); feature: surface water layer (ENVO:00002042); material: "saline water (ENVO:00002010), including plankton (ENVO:xxxxxxxx)" | depth 5 m
AATTTAACAAAAAAAGAAATTATAAATTCTATATATATGCAAATTGGATATTCAAAAAAGATAACAGAAAATTTACTTGAGGAATTTTTTGAACTTATTTTAAATAATTTAATCAAACATAAAAAAGTTAAAATTTCTAAATTTGGAACTTTTTCAATTAAAGAAAAAAAACCAAGAATTGGTAGAAACCCTAAAACGAAGAAAGAAGTTTTAATATCAGCTAGAAAAGTATTAATATTTAAATCATCGAAGGAATTGCAAAAATTAGTAAATTTAAATGGTAAGTAAAAAAAATAGCATATATAAATCAATCGGTGAAGTGGCTGAAATTCTAAATTTAATCGATAAGAATACGGGAAAGACAATGACCCACACTATAAGATTTTGGGAAAAACAATTTAAACAAATTAGACCAAAAATATTTTCAGGTAAAAGAAGATATTATGATGATAATTCAATTGAGATGTTAAAAAAAATTAAATTCCTATTGAAAGAGAAAGGTATGACAATAAAAGGTGTTAAATCTGCCCTTAATAGTAGTGATACTGCTATTGACGAAACTAAGAATTTATCTATAAAAAAAAGAAATTTAAAATTAAAATTAGAAAAAATATCTGATTTAATCAAAAACTTAAAAAATTAATTATGGCAAAAAAAACACACATTAAAGTAAGATTGGTTCCAGAGAATAAACCAGATAGTCCTTTTTTTTATTACGTAAAAAAACCAGCTGGTGGTGAAAAAGCTAAGATAAAATTAAAAGCTAAAAAATATAACCCATCTACAAAAAAGCATGAAATTTTCGTAGAAAAAAAATTGCCGCCACACAGTAAGTAAGATTATTTTTTTTTAAAATTTCTTTTTTCAAAATCAATGTAAGCATTAATCATATTTATCCATATTTTATTCGTAACTTTTGGATCAATATTTGACGCAATTGATTTTTTCCTTATATTTTTTAAAATTATATTTATTCTTTTTTTATCAACTATTTCTTTTTTAAAAGATTTAAGTTGAAGTACTTTTCTAACAATATTGCTTCTTTTTTTAATTATCTTTAATAAGGAATTATCTATTTTGTCTAATTTTTTTCTTAATTTTTCTAATTTCTTAAATTTTTCTGGCGACATTTATACAGTTGGATTAATAATAAATTATTATATTTATGCAATTATGTATACTGATAATATAAAAATTAACAGTCAAATTTCACTCTGGTTAGGTTCTATGTTTTGGCTAATTTCCTTGATGATAGTAGTTGGTGGATTAACCAGGCTTACAGACTCAGGATTATCAATTACTGAATGGCAATTATTTTCAGGCGTTTTGCCACCGTTGAGTCAATCTGATTGGGTAAATTATTTTAATTTATATAAAGAAATACCAGAATTTAAACTTCAGAATTATGACATGTCATTAAGTGAATTTAAAATAATTTTCTGGTGGGAGTGGATACATAGATTTTTAGGTAGATTAATAGGCTTAGCATTTATAATTCCACTAATTTATTTTACTTTTTTTGTAAAATTTAAAAAATTAATTAATTTTTATTTTATTTTTATACTTATCTGTTTTCAAGGTTTTATAGGTTGGTATATGGTATCAAGTGGTTTAGTTGATAGAGTAGATGTAAGTCATTATAGATTATCAGTACATTTAATGGGGGCCTTTATAATACTTTCTCTGATTTTATGGCAATATTTAATAGTTAGAAACATAAGTGTTTCAGAAAAAAAAATTAATATATTTATACCATATATATTTTTATTTTTAATATTTTGCCAGATTTCTATTGGCGCTTTTGTATCAGGTATGGACGCAGGCACAATATATAATTCATGGCCTTTGATGGGTACATCATATTTTCCTGATGATAACAAAATAATTAATTTATTTAATTTAAAAGCTTTTAACGATCCTTCTTTAGTACAATTTATGCACAGAAATTTAGCTTATATAATAATGTTTTTTTATTTGTTTATTTATTTTTTAATTTTTAAGAAAAAATTAATAAATCTTTATCTAATTATTAATACAGTTGGCTTTTTGTTGATTGTACAAATTATACTTGGGATTTTAACACTCTTATATGGTGCACAGATTAAATTTGCATCTATGCACCAAATTAGTTCAATTTTTTTAGTAAGTTCTTGTATCTATCTTATATATAAGAATAGAAATGTTAACTTACAGCTTTCAAACTAGGTTTACCTGATGCATCTAAAGCTTGTTTTAAGTCAGCTATAATATCATCTGGGTGTTCTATACCTATTGATAGTCTAACATATCCAGGTGTTACTCCAGCAGCCAGTAACTCTTCTTCGGTTAATTGACTATGTGTCGTTGTTGCTGGATGAATAGCAAGACTTCTTGCATCACCAATATTTGCAACATGGTAAAACATTTTTAAAGCCTCTATAAATTTTTTACCAGCTTCAACACCGCCTTTAACTTCTATGCCAACCAAAGCTCCGTTTCCACCTTTAAAATATTTTTTAGCTCTATCACCAACAGCTCCTTTATGAAGAGTAGGATAAATAACTCTATCGACATTTTTATGTTTAGTTAAAAACTCAACAACCTTTTCAGCATTGGAGCAATGCTGTTTCATTCGTAAAGGTGCTGTTTCTAAACCTTGTATTATTCCCCAAGCATTATCTGGAGCTAATGGTGCACCCAAATCTCTTAACAAACATACCCTTGCTCTAACTGCAAATGCTACATTTGCTCCGGTCAATTGTGGTACTACTTCACCCCAAACTGCTCCACCGTAACTAGCATCTGGTTCATTGTATAAAGGTTGTCTTTTTGGATCTGCAGTCCAGTCAAAATTACCTCCATCAACTAAGCATCCACCTATTACAGTACCATGACCTCCAATAAATTTAGTCAATGAATGAACTACCACTGCTGCACCGTGATCTAAAGGTTTACAAATTACTGGTGAAGCTGTGTTATCCATAATCAACGGTATATTATGTTTTCTTCCTATGTCCGATACTTCTTTGATGGGAAATACTCTTAAGTATGGATTAGGAAGTGTTTCCGCATAAAAACATCTTGTTTTTTCGTCAACTAATTTTTCAAAATTCTTAGGATCTGACGGATCAGCATATCTACACTCTATTCCTAATTTTTTTAAAGTATGGGTAAATAAGTTTACAGTACCACCATATAAGTCAGTTGAACTAATAAAGTTATCTCCAGATTGACATAAGTTCATTATTGCAAAAGTAGATGCAGCTTGGCCTGATCCAACAGTAACGCACGCTAATCCATTTTCTAATGCAGCAACTCTTTTTTCCAAAACATCATTTGTTGGATTCATTATCCTTGTGTAAATGTTTCCAAATTCTTTTAGTCCAAATAAATTAGCAGCATGATCTGTACTATTAAATTGATAAGATGTTGTTCTATATATTGGCACAGCAACAGCAGTCGTTGATGGATCACTTCTGTACTCACCACCATGTAATGCTATTGTTTCTGGGTTCTTTGACTTTGACATAATTATTTCTCCTTAAATTATTAATATTTAATTCTATTATATACATTACTTGAGTATCAAGATGAAATAACCATTGCCATTAGCCATATTTTTGGCAAATCCAATAATTGACTTTATTTTTATATAGAGTAATAAACCTCAATCTATGACAAACTTTTTAAAAAAAAGTGAATTACAAAATAATTGGTACGAAATTGATGCATCTAACGCAGTAGTTGGACGTTTAGCAACAATAATATCAAAAATACTTAGAGGAAAAAACAAAACAAATTTTACACCACATATGGATAATGGTGACTTCGTCATAGTAAAGAATATCGAAAATTTAAAGTTTACAGGAAATAAATTTATTAAAAAAAAATATTTCAGACATACTGGACATCCAGGTGGTATAAAAGAAATAACGCCGGAGGGATTGTCAAAAAAAAATAAACCAGATGAAATATTAAAACTTGCAGTAAAACGAATGCTACCTGGTGGACCATTAGCAAAAAAACAATTAACTAAGTTAAAAATTTACCCTGGGGAAAATCATCCACATAAGGCTCAAAACCCAAAGGTTATTGATTTAAAAATTTTAAATAACAAAAATTTAGTAAGATAAAAAATGGAAAAAATTAAATATGCTACAGGAAAAAGAAAAACTTCAATAGCAAAAGTTTGGTTATCTAAAGGTAGCGGTAAGATTTCAGTTAATGGTAAAGATTTTAAAGATTACTTCAAAAGATCAAATCATCAAATGCAAATTACAAGACCATTTGAAATTATTAATCAGCCTACTGATTATGATGTTAAATGCAATGTAGCAGGCGGTGGTTTAACTGGGCAAGCTGGTGCAATGGTACACGGTATATCTAAAGCAATTTTATTATTTGATTTAAATTTAAAATCTACATTAAAAAAAGAAAAATTAACAACCAGAGACTCTAGATCTGTTGAGAGAAAAAAATACGGTCATAGAAAAGCTAGAAGAAGTTTCCAATTTTCTAAAAGATAATTTTTTTTTAAATATATCTGATATAAATAATCATGAAGAAAATTAATGTATTAGTAGCTGGATCAACAGGTTTTATCGGTCTACAATTAATAAAATTACTTGTAAAACATAAATATACAAATATTAAATATTTATGTGGAAATTCAAGTGTTGGCCGCAATATAGCAGCATATGACCAAGAGCTAAAAATTAAAACATTACCTAATATTGTTAAATTTAAAAAAGAATTTTTAAAAAATGTGGATGTAGTTTTTTCTGCATTACCAAATGGGGATGCTCAAAATATTTCAAAGTTATTAAAAAAAAACAATATTATGATTGATCTATCGGGTGATTTCAGATTAAGAAAATTATCTGATTACAAAAAATGGTATAAGTTAAAACATAAAGCAAGACAAAATATAAACAAAAGTATCTATGTTCTGCCCGAGATTACAAAAGAAAAAATTCAAAATTATAAAATAATTTCTTGTCCGGGATGTTACCCAACCAGTATTTTATTAGCTTTAGCACCTTTAATTAAAAAAAATTTAATTAAAAAAAATAATATAATTATTGACTCAAAGTCAGGTTACTCTGGAGCAGGCAGGGGAATATATAAACGCAATAAAAATAAAAATCTTTTTGAATCACTTAGTGTTTATGGTATTTCAGATCATAAACATAATCCAGAAATCAATCAAGAATTAAAAAAAATTACAAATTCAAAAATTATTTTTTCCTTTACACCTCATTTAATTCCAATGTTTAAAGGCATCTTGACAAATATTTATGTGGATTTAAATAATAAAATCTCTATTGATGACGTTATAAAACAACTAGAATATTTTTATAAAAATTCAGATTTTGTTAAAATTATGAAAAAAAATTCACTTATATCTACAAATGATGTAATAAACACCAATTACTGCAAAATTTCTGTTTGTAGAACTAATAATAAAAATAAAATAATAATTTTAAGCACTATAGATAATTTAATTAAAGGTGGCGCTGGTCAAGCAATACAAAATTACAATAAATACTTTAATTTTAATATTTCTGAGGGTTTAAAATGAAAACTATAATTTATTTTTTCTTGGCAATTTTATTATATGGATGTTCATTTGATAATTCTTCAGATTTTTGGAGGAATGAAAATGAAAAAAAATTATCAAAAACTAATAATGATGACAATATAACACAAAGCAATTTACTTTTTAATGAATACAAAAAAAATGTTATAGAGTATTCAAAAAAATCCAATTTTCCTGATATTAAAAAATAATAATGAAAAAAAATATAAACATAGCAATTGTTGGACTTGGTCAAATAGGCGGTTATCTTTATTCAGAAATAAATAAAAAGAAAAAAGATATAGAGGTCAAAACTGGTAAAAGAATAAATATTGTAGCCTTATCTGCAAAGAACATAAATAAAAAAAGAAAGTTTAAATTAAATAAAAAAATATTCTTTAAAAATCCTCTAGATATAATTTACAAATGTAAAGTTGATATTTTATTTGAAGTTATTGGTATGGCTGATGGCATATCTAAAAAAATAGTTGAGCACGCTTTAAAGAATAAAGTTCACGTTATTACACCTAATAAAGCTTTAATATCGAAACATGGTGATAATTTATCAAAATTAGCTGAAAAAAACCAAGTTAACTTAGAATTCGAGGCATCAGTTGCTGGAGGAATACCAATTATAAGGACAATTAAAGAAGGTCTAGCTACAAATAAAATAACTAAGATTTATGGAATATTAAATGGTACATGCAATTATATTTTATCATCAATGGAAAAAGATAATGTCTCTTTTAAAAACTCGCTAAAAAGAGCTCAAATTTTAGGCTACGCGGAACCAAAAAATCCCAAGCTAGACTTAAATGGATATGATGCATTTGCAAAAATTCGTATACTTTCAGCGCTATCTTTTAATAATAAAATTTCTAAAAAAAATTGTCTGTTAGAAGGAATCGAAAAAATCGATTTAAAAGATATTAAAATTTCAGATCAATTAGGTTTTCGAATAAAGCTTTTAGGTATTTCTGAAATTAAAGACGGAAAATTGTTTGAAAGAGTTCATCCGTGTTTAGTTAAAAAGGATAGTTATATTGGTAACGTTAATGGAGTTATGAATGCCGTTATTACAGAGGGATCACCTGTTGGAGAAAGTATTTTCCAAGGGGAGGGCGCAGGACCTGGTCCAACGTCCTCTGCTTTAATGTCTGACTTTTTATCTATTTTAAGAGGAAATATTAAGTTCCCTTTTGGTTTACCAAGCCATAAAAGGAAAAATGTGAATGTCTATAACTTTAACAATTATGTTAATTATTTATATTTTAGATTTGAAGTAAGAGACAAGCCGGGTGTATTATCACAGATTACAAACAGCCTAGCAAAAAATAAAATATCTGTACAAAGATTAATACAAATTCCTAATAAAAATAATACTGCTTCAATAATAATTATCTCGCATAAATCTATAGAAGCTAATGCTCAATCATGTATTACAAATTTAAGTAAAAATAAAAATATTTTAAAAATACCGACAATAATAAGACTTCTTTAATATGGAGTTATTTTTAAAATTATTTGAAGTAATTTTTCCAGTTTTTTTTGTTATTGGAATAGGATATTTTCTAGGTAAAAAAAATCCTAAAATTGATACAAGTTTCATTACAAATTTTGGTGCTAACATTGGGTCTCCAGCTATAGTAATATACTCAGTCACAACCACAGGTTTGACTTTTAATATTTTTGTCGAATATTTTATTTATTATTTTATAGCTATTCTTGGTTTTTCTTTAATTGGAGTTATTTTTTTAAAATTTTTAAAAAAAGATATTATTATGGAGCTACCTCCATTTATTATGCCTAATACAGGTAATATGGGTTTGCCAATTTGTTTATTCGCGTATGGGACACAAGGATTAGGAATTGCAGGTGCTATATCCTCGTTAATAATACTTTTTCATTTTACCGTAGGTGTTTTTCTTGCAAGTAAAAAATTTAGTATAAATGTTATTTTAAAAAGTCCTGCATTTTATGCGATTTTGTTTTCTGTATTATTGATTTATTTTGAAATTGAAGTACCAAATTTTATTACAAACACAACAATGCTACTAACTTATGCAACAATATTTTTAATTTTAATGTCATTGGGAATAGCATTAACCAGATTAAAAGTTTTTTCATTTAATTCAGCAATTATTTCATCTATCGCAAGAGTATTTTTGGGACCTTTTGTTGGATTTGTAATTATATATTATTTTAAACTAGATGGTATTGCGGCAGGGGTGCTATTTATACAATGCTCGATGCCGAGTGCAATATTAAATTATTTAGTAGGTTCGATGTATTCACCAAAAAAAATCGTTGATAGTATAGCAAGCATGATAGTTGTATCGACAATATTATCTTTTATAACTATTCCAATAGTAGTATTTATATCATTAAAATATTTTGGAATATAATGAATAAATTTACGATATTAGGTTGTGGTAGTTCACTAGGAGTTCCGAGAATTGACGGTAATTTTGGAAAATGTGATCCAAATAATAGAAAAAACTATAGAACCAGATGTTGTGCACATGTAAAATTTTCAAATTATAGTTTTTTAATTGATACATCGCCAGATTTAAGATCACAATTGTTAAGAAATAAAATTAAAGACATACATTATGTTTTTTATACTCATGCACATGCCGATCAAACTCATGGAATTAATGATTTAAGAGTTTTTTATTTAAAAACAAATAAAAAATTACCTGTTTATGCTGATAGATCTACAAAAAAACAACTTCTTTCTACATTTAATTATTGTTTTAAATCGAAAACAGGTTACCCGGCAATTTTAAAAATGAATAATTTAAAAAAAAAATATTCATTTCAAAATAAAAATAAAAAAATTTTAATTGAGGTTATAATGACAGATCATGGGTCAATTAAAACAGCCAGTTATCTTATTAATAAAAAAATTTTTTATGGTAGTGATGTAAGCAATATTGATAAAAAAGATTTTAAAAAATTAAAAAAATTAAACTATTTTGTAATCGATTGTTTGCGAGAGGAGTCCCATATTTCACATTTTAATTTAGAAAAGGTATTAGAATTAGTAAAAATTTTAAAACCCAAAAAAACTATTTTAACTAATTTGATGAGTTCAATGGATTATTCAACGTTAAAAAGAAAATTACCAAAAAATATTACACCTGCTTATGACGGTTTAAGTTTTTTATTTTAATAAGGACTCTATTTTTTTTAAAATTTTGTTTGAGTAAGGTTTTGTAAAAGATGAGTATGTATCTTCAATTTCACCAGTTTTGTTTATTAATATTTTGTGGAAATTCCATTTTGGAACTGCAGATTTACCATAGTTATCCTTAGCCCATTTGTATATTTGATGCGCATTTTCTCCCTTTACTTCGTATATCTCTGTCATAGGAAATGTTATATTAAAGTTAACTTCGCAAAAATTTTTTATGTCTTTTTCATTATTCATCTCTTGATTAAATGAATTTGAGGGAACTCCAAGTACTATGAAATCTTTGTCACTAAATTTATCGTGAAGTTTTTGTAAATCATTGTATTGATTAGTAAACCCACAGTAACTTGCTGTATTAACTAAAAGAACCACGTTATTATCATATTTTTTTAATGATATTTCTTTACCATCTAAAGTAGTTATAGAATGATCATAAAACTTTTTGTCATAATTTCCATAAGTATTTTTTGAAAAAAATATCATAAGAACAACTAGTAATAATAATTTAGATCTTTTGTACATCTAATTTTTTTTTTGAGGAGATAAGTAGCAATAAATATCCAACTATTGTTGATAATAAAGATCCACTTAAGACTCCTATTTTTACACCATCCATATACTCCATATTATTGACGAATGCTAAATTTCCCACAAATAGACTCATTGTAAAGCCAATGCCCGTAAGTACACCCACTGCATAAAAACTTATCCAATTAGAATTGTTTGGCAGTTTTGCCAGTCCTAATTTAATTGATGCGTAAGAAAATACAAATACACCTAATTGTTTTCCAACAAATAATCCTAATAAAATACCAAGCGGAACTGGTTGTAATAATGAATTAAAACTCAGACCTTCTAAGGAAACACCTGCATTTGCAAATGCAAATAATGGCATGATAAAGTATGCAACGTAAGGACTAATTGCATGTTCAATTTTTATTAACAATGAAAAGTCGTTTTCTTTTTTTCTGTGAGGTATTACTGCAGCTAAAAGAACACCAGCTATTGTTGCGTGTATTCCAGACTCATGTGTAAAAAACCATAAAAATAATCCCAACACTAGATAAGGAAAAAATTTTCTAACTGAGAATTTGTTTAAGATTAATAAAAATATAAATGTTACAAACATTAATAAAAGATACTTTATACTTAAGTTGCCTGTATAAAAAAATGCAATTATAACAATTGCACCTAAATCGTCTATAATTGCTAAAGCTGTTAAAAAAACTTTTAAGGATATTGGTACTCTTGATCCTAGTAATGACAGAATTCCGATCGAAAAAGCTATATCAGTTGCTGAAGGTATTGCCCAGCCATTTAAAGTCGTTGGTGTTTTAAAATTAATAACAATATATATTAGAGCTGGTATTAACATTCCGCCTACAGCTCCGATTATTGGTAGCATTGCCTGTTTAATTGAGGATAGCTCTCCTTGCAAAAATTCTCTTTTAATTTCTAAGGTTACAAAGAAGAAAAATATTGCCATTAACGCATCGTTGATCCAATGGAGCACGCTAAGTTTTAGGCCAAAATCATTTATACCAATAAATAAATATTCCTTTAAAACATTAAAATATAAATCAGAGAAATTTGAATTGCTTATATACAAAGCAATAATTGCACTGATTAGAAGTAAAATTCCACTGGCAGCTTCTAATTTGAAAAACCACCTGAAACCTGACGTTATATAATTAATCATACTAATTTATTAAATCTTTTAAAAATAAAAATACATCTTTTAAAGTTTCGTAGAAATTTTGCAAGATAATTTCTAGATTTGGTAAAGTTATAGATAAAGGTTTTTTAAATGTATCTAAAATTATTATCAATGAAACAAATGAAATAATAAAAACAATAGTATACTTCAAATATAATATAGGTGACTTTTTTTCTATATCCTTTGAAGAGATATAATCAGATGAATAGTCTTCTGTATTATTCTCATTATTAGTATCGGTATCAGCATCAACTTCATCACTAATATTTTCATTATCATTAATTTTAAAATTTTTAGCTTTTAAATCTTTTTGAGCGATAATTTTATTTTTTATGGGATTATTTTCAGTGTTTTTATCTATACTTTTATAAAACCACTCATTTTCACAATTGCTACATCTAACAAGTCTTCCTTCTTTTGGTATTAGTGATTCATCAACAATGAAGGTTTTTAAACAATTAGGACAAGTAATTTCCATTGCTCATATATAGCAGATTCTTTAAAAATTACTTTGTTTTTGCGACCGATTATGCATTGAATTTCAATATAAGTGCTGTATTAGTTATTCACTCGGGGTGTAGCGCAGCCTGGTAGCGCATCTGGTTTGGGACCAGAGGGTCGGAGGTTCAAATCCTCCCACCCCGACCATTAATTATGAAAAAAGCTAAGATTTATAAGCCAACAAAAACTGCTATGCAATCAGGATTAAAAAAAACTGATAAGTGGATAATCGAATTTATTACCAAAGATACCTCGATAAATCCTCTGATGGGCTGGGAAAGTTCTGATGACACATACTCTGAAATAAATCTACAATTTTCTACTAAAGAATTAGCAATTGAATACGCAAAAAAAAATAAAATTAATTACGAAATAATAGAACCAAAAAAAAGAAAAATTATTAAAAAATCATACGCTGATAATTTCTTAAAATAATATGTTTAAATTTTTTACTGAAAAAAGATGGTTTGCGTGGAGTATATTTGGTTCCTTATTCATTTTAATTTCAACATGGTACCAAGTTCAATTAGATGTTAGAATAAATGAATGGTTTGGTGAATTTTATGATACTCTACAAAAAGCACTGACAACACCAAACTCAGTTTCTGAGGCAGAATTTATTGGCTACCTTTTTACATTTGCAAAAATAGCAGCACTTTGGATTTTGATAGCTGTGTTTACTGGTTTTTTTACAAGTCATTGGGTTTTTAGATGGAGAACTGCTATGGCAAGTTATTACCATGAGCAATGGTTAAAAGCTAGATTAACTGAGGGTGCCTCTCAAAGAGTTCAAGAAGATACACTTAAATTCGCGAGAATAATGGAAGGTCTTGGTACAGGCTTGCTTGATAGTATCATGACACTTATTGCATTTACACCTATTTTATGGGGATTATCAAAACAAATAGATGTTCTTCCATGGATTGGTGAAGTTGATCATGCTTTAGTATGGGTAGCTATTGTATCTGCCTTAGGTGGAACCTTATTGCTGGCAGCAGTAGGAATAAAATTACCTGGAATTGAATACGATATTCAAAAAGAGGAAGCGGGTTATAGGAAGGAACTGGTACACGGTGAAGACGATCCTATAAGAGCTGCACCTCCTACTATAGGTCAATTATATGATAGAGTTAGAGGTATACATTATAAATCTTATTTTCATTATTTATATTTCAATACTGTTAAATGGAGTTACTTCCAAGGTATGGTTATTGTTCCATATTTAGCATTAGCACCAACAATTGTAACTGGAGCTATAACACTTGGTTTTGTTCAACAAATTACAAGAGCTTTTGGAAGGGTAGAGGGTTCATTGCAATATTTGGTTAAAAGCTGGACAATCATTGTAGAACTGATTTCGGTCTGGAAAAGGCTTTCTGAATTCGAAAGGAAATTAAAATCACAGGATAATGATTTAGAAATTTCGCCAATTAAATGAAAAAAAATTTTTATATAACTACACCAATTTATTATCCATCTGCTAAACCACATATGGGTCATGCATATTCAAGTATAATTGCAGACTTTTTTGCAAGATTTAAACGAATACAAGGATATAATGTTTTTTATTTGACTGGAACCGATGAACATGGTCAAAAAATAGAGCGTGCTGCAAAAAAAAATAATAAAGATCCATTAGCTTTTTGTGATGAAATAAGCAAAACTTTTAAAGATCTAACAGAAACTTTAAATTTATCAAATGACGATTTTATACGCACTACTGAAGAAAGACATAAGAGATCAGCAATAAATATATGGAAGATACTTGAAAAAAAAGGTGAAATTTATCTGTCAAAATACTCAGGGTGGTATTCAGTATCTGATGAAGCATTTTATACTGATGATGAGCTAGAAAATATAGATGGTGTTAAAAAGTCAAAAATTTCCGGTTCATCTGTTGAATGGGTAGAGGAAGAATCTTATTTTTTTAAATTATCAAAATGGCAAGAAAAATTATTAAAATTTTATCAAGAAAATAAAAATTTTATTCTACCGGAATCAAGAAAAAATGAGGTTATAAGTTTTGTAAAAGGTGGTTTAAAAGATTTATCTGTAAGTAGAAAATCTTTTAAATGGGGTATTCCTGTACCTTCTAACCAAGAACATGTTATGTATGTTTGGTTGGATGCACTGACTAATTATTTAAGCGCACTTAACTATCCGAATGAAGATGATAATTTATATAAAAATTTCTGGCCAGCAGACTTACATATAATCGGCAAAGATATTTTAAGATTTCATGCAGTATATTGGCCAGCATTTTTACTAGCAGCCGGTATAAATCCACCAAAAAAAGTTTATGGCCATGGTTGGATTTTGTCTGGTGATCAAAAAATGTCTAAATCAAAAGGTAATATATTAGATCCTTTAGAAATAATTGATATATATGGATTAGATCCATTAAGATATTATCTTATTAAAGAAGTCTCTTTTGGCAATGATGGGAACATATCGAGAGAAAAATTAGAAAATTGTATAAACAGTGATCTAGCAAATAATTATGGAAACTTATGCCAGAGAGTTTTATCATTTTGCGAAAAAAATTTACAATTAAAAATAGGAGAAACTATCAATTTTAACGATGATGATAAAAATGAGTTCTTAAAATTTACTGATAATTATGAAAATGTAATTAGGTATGTTGACTGCCAAGATATAAATTCTTATATAAATTTTATTGTTGAAAGATTATTTTCTACAAATAAGTATTTTAATGATCAAGAACCATGGAATAAAAAAAAAGATGTTATAAGACTAAATACGATTATTTATACCTCATTAGAATTAATTAGGAAAATTACTATTCTTTTATACCCAATTATTCCCGAAACAACACTAAAAGTTATGAGTATATTTAATTACACTGAAAAGGATATATCATTTGAGATATTAAAAGATGATAATTATATTAAAAAAGGTTCAGATATAAATAAAATTGGAATTTTGTTCAAGAAAATAGAAAAAAAATGATTGACTCACATTGCCATTTAGATCACGAACCAATGTTTGGTAATATTAGTGATATTATAAATAGATCAAAAAAAGCAGGGATCGAAAAAATATTAACTATTTGTACTACAGATAAAGGATTTTCTAATATTCTTTCATTGGTGGAAAAAGACGAGATCATTTATGGTACATATGGAATTCATCCACATGAAGCCTCTCAGCATAACATTTCTAAATATGATATAATAACAAAAGCTAAATCAAATAAAAAAATTATTGGTATTGGAGAATCTGGTTT
>CEQL01149044.1_pt1 | contig 14164 bp, 15 predicted proteins | sample 356281 | NCBI WGS metagenome assembly CEQL01 (sample SAMEA2621203, study PRJEB7988) | marine metagenome | biome: marine biome (ENVO:00000447); feature: surface water layer (ENVO:00002042); material: "saline water (ENVO:00002010), including plankton (ENVO:xxxxxxxx)" | depth 5 m
TACTAATAGCTCAATTGGCTTGATTTATGCACTGAAAAAAAATTTGTAAGTTCAATTTAAAATATTTTGTTTTAGTTTTTAAATTTTTTTTAGATATTGTTTAAATTACCCTTAAATGAAAAAAATAATTGCTATAATTCCCGCAAGATCTGGATCAAAAGGAATAAAGAATAAAAATATATTGTATCTAGGCAATAAGCCATTAATAGGTTGGGCAATTCATATTTGTATTACTTCAAAGTTATTTTCTAAAGTTTATTTATCAACAGATTCTGTCAAATATGCAAGAATCGCAAAAAAATTTGGACCTGTTGAAATAATTATTAGACCTAAAAAAATAAGCTCCAATACTTCAACTGATTACCAGCTTATCGAACATGCAATAAAAAAGATAAATTTAAAATATGATTTTATTGCACATATAAGACCAACTTCTCCTTTAAGAAAAATTAGTCAAATGAAAAAAGCTATAAAATTTTTTATGAAGTCAAATTTTACTTCCTTAAGATCAGTCCATGAAATGAAAGAAACAGCATACAAAACATTTGAAATACGAAAAGGAAAATTAAAACCACTTAAAAATATTAAATTTTCCCTTGATAGACTAAATGGACCAAGACAAGGATTTAATAAAACATATTCACCAAATGGAATAATTGACATTTATAGAAAAAAATTTATTTTCAAAAATAAATTGTTATTTGGTAACAAATCTAAAGCATTCATTACGCCATTCAGTCAAGAAATAGACACAATAGATGATTTAAAGTATTTACGAAGTTTATGGAAAAAATAATTAAAACAAAAAATAGATTTATTTTTACAAAAATTCCTGCCCCGGGTACAAAATTGATTTTTAAAAATATTAAAAAATATGAGTCTAGATCTATGCATGGTCAAGTTCCAATTGTATGGTCAAAAGCGAAAAACCATAGCATTTTTGATATTGCTGGAAATAAGTTTATAGATTTCACTTCCACAATTTTTGTTTCAAATACTGGACATTCAAATTCCAGAATAAAGAAATATATTAAAAAGTCTTTGGATAATAATTTTATTCATAGTTATGCTTATATTCATAAGTTAAGAGAAAAATATTTAAAGAAATTAGTTAAATTTTGTGGAAATGGACTTCAGAAAGCCTTTTTAATGTCTGCCGGAACAGAGGCTACTGAGGCAGCTTTTAAACTAATGAGAGTCCATGGAAAAAAAATAAAAAAAAGAAATTTAGGAATAATTTGTTTTGAGGGGAATTGGCATGGAAGAACTATGGCATCCCAAATGATGAGTGGAAATAAAAAACAAAGAGAATGGATAGGTTATCAAGATAAAAATATTCACCATCTTCCTTTTCCTTATCCATGGAAAACTAGTGAAAAAGATGCAGAAAAATTCTTAGAGAGGTCGTTAAAAAGTTTAAAGAAAAAAATAAATTTAAAAAAAGATATTTGCGGCGTTATGTTTGAAACATTCCAAGGGTGGGGCGCAATATTTTACCCATTAAAATATATTCAACTTTTTGAAAAAATTTGTAAAAAAAACAAAATATTAATTGCATTTGATGAGATGCAGGCCGGGTTTAGTAGAACTGGTAAGAATTTTGGTTTTGAACATTATCAAGTTAAACCTGACATCATATGTTGTGGCAAAGGAATGGGTGGAGGAATTGCAGTTTCGGGAGTTATTGGTAAGAAAAAAATTATGGATTTGCCTGAGGTTGGAGATATGAGCAGCACAAATTCAGCAAACCCAATAGCTTGTAGTGCGGGTCTTGCAGTTATAGAAGAAATTCAAGAAAAAAAATTAACTAATGAATCAAAAAAAAAAGGTCTTTATCTCCATAAAGGATTAAAAAAAATTCAAAAAAAAATTCCAAATCTTTTTAATGTGTATGGAAAGGGATTAATTGCGTCTATGGTTTTTGACAAAAAAATTTTTAATATTAATAATAAATTAAAATTAGTAGTTGAGGAAGCAATGAAAAGCGGATTATTGCTTTGCTATACAGGAAGAGAGTCAATCAAGATAGGACCCCCGCTAACAATAACCAAAGAAGCTTTAGATGAGGGCCTTTTGGTAATTGAAAAAAGTGTCAAGAAAGTGTTTTTAAATGAACAAGATTAGGCATACTGGCATAGTTACTAAAGATTTAAGAAAATCATTATTGTTTTGGAATAAATATTTAAAGTTTAAAATTTATAAACAAGCCAACGAGAATGGAGAAATTATTGATAGGATAATGTTATATAAAGATGTAAAGGTAAAAACGATAAAATTAAAAGATTCTAGCGGGATGTTAATAGAGTTGTTATTTTTTAAAAATTCACCTGCAATAAAAAAAAATAAAATTAAACCATATTCAAATGGAATAACTCATATATCAATAACAGTTAAAAATATTAAAAAATTATACAGCTTTTTATTAAAAAAAAATATAAAATTTAATTCGGAACCCCGTTTGTCATCTGATGGTAAAGTAATTATGACATATTGCAAAACACCTGAAGGTGCTTTTTTAGAATTAGTCCAAGAAGTTTAGATGTACTTTAAAAAAAAAAAAATTGGAATCATGCAAGGTAGACTGTCTCCTATTTATAATAATAAAATTCAATCTTTTCCAAAGTATCACTGGTTTACAGAATTTAAAAAAACTAAAAAATTAAAATTAAATTCAATTGAATGGACTTTAGATCATAAAGAAATATTAAAAAATCCTATAAACACTAAAGAAGGAAAACAAAAAATACTTAAATTAAAAAAAAAATATAAAATCAATATAACATCATTAACTGGTGATTGTTTTATGCAGAGGCCTTTCTGGAAAGAGACAATTAATAAAAGAAAAAAATTGATTAATATATTGAAGTTAATTTTAGAAAATAGCTCAAAAATAGGAATTAAGAAAATAATTTTACCACTTGTAGATAATGGATCAATTAAGAATGAAAATCAGAAAAAAACTTTAATTAGTACGCTTAAAAATTTAACACCTATTTTGAAAAAAAATAAACAACAAATACTTTTTGAATTAAATTTTAAACCTCAACAAGCTTTAAAATTTATTAAAAAATTTAATAGTACATATTTTGGAATAAATTATGACATGGGAAACAGCTCCTCTCTTGGTTTTAGAGCAAAGGACGAAATAAATGCTTATGGCAATTATATAAAAAACGTTCATATAAAAGATAGGTATTTCAAAGGAACTACTGTAAGATTAGGTAAGGGCGATGTAGATTTTGATGAAGTTTTTTACAATCTTAACAAAATAAAATATGAGGGAAATTTTATACTCCAAACAGCAAGATCAAATAATGGATTTCACAAAAAAGAAATAAATATGAATCTTAACTTTTTAAAGAAGTGGTTTTACTAAATGAAAATTAATTTAAATGGCAAAAATGGATTAATAACAGGTTCTTCCGAAGGAATAGGATTTGATATTGCAAAAACTTTACAAATGAATGGTTGTAAAATAGCTATAAACGGAAGAAGTCAGTCAAAATTAAAATTAGCAAGAAAAAAATTACAAAATTGTATAGCAATTAAAGGTGATGTAACCAAATATAATGAAGCAAAGTTAATAATTAAAAAATATAAAAGATTTTTTAAAAAATTAGATATTCTAATATGCAACGTAGGTAGTGGTAAATCCAAAAAAAAAATACCTGATATTAAAGAATGGCAGAGACTATTTAATATAAATTTCTGGAGTACACTAAATATTATTAGTTGTGCAGAAAAATTTTTGATAAAATCTAAATCTTCAATCATTTGTATTTCATCAATATGTGGTTTGGAAAGCATAAAAGGTGCTCCAATTCCTTATTCAGTTGCAAAGTCAGCTTTAAACTCATACGTAGTAAATCAATCAAAGTTTTTTGGTGAATATAAAACAAGAATTAACGCTATAGCACCTGGAAATATAATTTTTAAAGGATCTACTTGGTCAAAAAAAATGAAGAAATCACCTGCCATAACAAACAAATTTATTAAAGAAAATGTTTCTCTTAAACTATTTGGAAAACCTCATGATGTATCAAATATAGTTCTTTATCTATCTTCAGATGAGTCAAAATATGTAACAGGATCAATATTTAAAATTGATGGTGGACAAATAAAAAGTTGGTAAATCATGACTGATAAAAAATTTTTATTAACAAAAAAATATTGCTTAATAACAGGAGCTGCGGGAATACTAGGGCCTGAACATGCTCAAGCAATACTTGAAATAGATGGAAATGTTATTTTAACAGATATAAATATGAATAAATTAAAGAAACAGGTAGAAAAAATAAAAGTTAAATTCAAAAAAGCTAATATCTTATATTACAAAATGGATGTGACTAAACTGAAAGATATAAAAAAAGTTTTTAATAAATTAAAAAAAAAAAAAATCAATGTTGAAATACTAATTAACAATGCAGCTGTTGATCCAAAGGTAAAAAGTGAAATTCAAAAAAAAACCAATTCATTTGAAAAATTTTCTTTACTAGAATGGGAAAAGCAAATATCAGTAGGACTGACTGGCTCAATGTTGTGCTCTCAAGTATTTGGAACATTAATGTCTAAAAGAAAAAAAGGTGTAATACTAAATATTGCTTCTGATCTATCAGTTATAGCGCCAGATCAAAGAATTTATTCATCAATCAAAAATCGTAAAATTTATAAACCAGTCACATATTCAGTAATTAAACATGGACTAATCGGATTAACTAAATATTTGTCTACCTACTGGCCTGATCGAAATATTAGATGCAATTCTCTTTCACCAGGCGGGATTCAATTAAATCAATCAATAAATTTTAAAAAAAAATTAGTCAAACTTATTCCTCTCAATAGAATGGCAGATAAATCTGAGTATAAGTCTGCAGTTAAATTTTTGTGCTCTGATGCATCAAGTTACATGACAGGTCAAAATTTAATAATTGATGGTGGAAGATCGATTTGGTAGATAATATTATGGAAAAGTTAGAAATTTACCTGCCATCTGAATGTTTTGTAATAGCTGAAATTGGTATCAATCATAATGGAAAAGTTGAAATAGCTAAAAAATTAATAGATATGGCAAAACGATGTGGATGTAATGCAGTTAAATTTCAAAAAAGAACAATAGACAAGGTTTACAGTAAAGAATTTTTACTAGAAAGAAGGGAAAGTCCATGGGGAAATACTCAAAGAGATCAAAAAGAAGGCCTTGAATTTGGAAAAGATGAATATGATCAAATAGATAAATATTGTAAAGAAAAAAAAATTGAGTGGTTCGCATCAGCTTGGGATATCCAAAGCTTAAATTTTTTAGACCAGTATCATCCAAAAAACCAAAAGGTTGCTTCAGCCATGTTGACAAATATTGATTTTTTAAAAGAGGTTGCCTCTAAAAAAATACATACATTCATATCTACAGGTATGTCAGATTATAATATGTTAAATAAAGTAATAGAAATTTTTAAATCTGCTAATTGTAATTTTACACTTATGCACTCAGTCTCAACTTATCCTTGCCCACCAGAAAAACTGCATTTAAAGAATATAACAATTTTAAAAAAAAAATATAATTGCAACGTTGGATATAGTGGACACGAGGCTTCTCCTGGCCCATCTGTTTTTGCAGTATCACTCGGCGCCTCATGCATTGAAAGACATATAACTTTAGATAGAACTATGTATGGAAGTGATCAAGCAGCATCTTTAGAAGAAAGTGGCCTTAAAATTTTAATTGATATGGTAAGACTGTTTTATAAATCCTTAGGTGAAGAAAGAAAAGGAATTTATCCTGAGGAGATACCAATCGCGAAAAAACTGAGATACTGGGAATAATGTTAGAAAAGTTCTTAATATCTAATCGGAAGCAATCTAATAATTTTGATTTTAAAATACATTTAAATAAAAATTTTATACTCTACACAAATAAAAAACCAGATATATTAATTAGGGGAAAAGAAAAATTTTTATTTTTTGGAAAAGTAAATGGTTTTTTCAAACAAAATATTTTTATTAAAACTAGCAATTTTACACTAAAAAAGAATATTAATATTTTATTAGATAACAGAATTATTATTGATGGAAATTATTTTTTTATTAAAATTAAAAAAGAAGCCATAGAATTAAATGTTGATAACAAAGGTTTATACGATATTTTTTATTCTAATAAAAAAAATGATATTAATTTTTCAAATAGTCTCCTAATTATAAAAGATCAACTTAATACTAAATTAACATTAGATAATTTCTCTATACTTACAGCGTTAAACTCGATTTCTAAGAGACCACCCTCAAAAAAAACTTTTTTTAATGAAATTAAAAGACTTGATTATGACTGTATAAATATAATCAATAATAATAATTTCAAAACTAAAGAAAAAAAATTTATACCTCTAAGCATTAAAGAGCCAAAAAATGATAAATCTTTTTTGAAAAAATATAAAGAGGAACTCTCTGCATTCTCAAATATCGGTACAAATAAAGAAAAAGTTCTCTTTATGTCATCTGGGTGGGATAGCTTAATGATACTTAAATTATTGATTGAAAAGTTTGGTAAAAATAGAGTTAAACCTATTATAGCAAGGCTAAAGTTTTCAAAATCAACAAAAAACTTTAATCAATATGAATTAGACAAAGCAAAAAAAATCTGTAACCATTTTAATATAAAGTTAAATTATGTTGATGTAGATTATAAAAGAATTAATTCTTACTCAAGTGAAACAGGATCCATTTCAAAAGAAAAAATGTTGACAGGAACATTTGCATTTTTCCTCCATTACAGACTTATTAAGCAAGGATATAAAATGTTTGGACCAGCAGATTTTTTTTCAGGCGAGATATCTGATGGCGCTCACAATTTCGGATTTTCCCAATATTTAACTTTAGTAGATCACAAAAACAACGGTTATAGAGAATATTGTGATAAGATGATGAATTATTTATTTGGACCAACTTTTTTTGATAAAATTTTAAAAAAAGAATTTTCAAATGATCCTATTTTTAAATTTCTCTTATCGAAGCTAGGAGTCAAAACTAAACAAATTGAATTTAATAAAAATGAAATTTTTAAAAATTTGATGCAATCAATGTTTCTTACTGCTAATAGATTTCCTTTGAATTCAGAAATCTCACCTTTTCTAAATAAAAATAAAAAAAAAGAATATCTGAATACTTTCAATAATAATTATTTAAAAAACATTCAATTTAAAAATAATAATCAAATTTATTCTTGCTATTTATACCTTTATAACAAGTTTCATTGGCAAGGCTCTACAGTTAGACCAGCTTATCATATAGCGAATGAGTTTAGATCAAACTTTATAAACATTTTTTGGAATGCAAATACTCAAAAAACTTTATCAACAATGCCTGAGTCATTTGGCAGAGGTTTAGAATTAAGATCTACAAAATTTCCAGAGAAAGAAATACTAAAGCAGAGTATTGATGTTGATAAACTTAATGTTGGTCCTCACTCATATTTAAGTGACACAAGTGACGCAGATCCTTATTATGAAGTTTTATATAATTCAAAATATAGAAAGATAATATCACATACATTTGAAAAGTTTGATCCAATTAAGCACTTTAATAAAAAATATTTTGATCATAAATTTATAAAAAAAATTCTAAGTTGTTTTAAACATAAAAAAAAAGATGTAGGTGCTGAAACTATATATTCTTTGTTTTGTATATGTAAATATCTTCACGAAATTAAGTATAAAAATGAAAAATAAGTATTTAGAAGTTGTTTATAACTTAAAAGATAAGCCAATTACTGATTATCCAAAAAAATTAGCAAAATATCTAGTTAAAAGTTATAAAATTAATGAAAAAGATAAATTTTTGGAATTAGGATGTGGTAGAGGAGATTTTATTAACGAATTTACAAACCTAAATTTGAATACATATGCAGTTGATAATAATAATTTTTATAAAGAAAATATTAATACTCAAAATTTTTTTAACGTTGATTTAGAAAAAAATGATCTGCCATTTAGTAATGATTTTTTTGATGTAGTATATTCTAAATCTTTTATTGAACATTTTTATTATCCTGAAAAAATTTTTGTCGAAGCACACAGAGTTTTAAAAAATAGAGGTAAATTCATTAATTTAACCCCAGATTGGGAAATAATCTTTAAGGAATTTTATGATGATTATACCCATCGGACACCTTTTACAGTTAATTCATTAAAAGAAATATATTTAATTAATGGTTTTCAAAATGTTAAAGTAAAAAAATTCAAGCAACTTCCATCATTATGGAATAACAATTTCTTTCTAAAAATTTTTTCCGAATTTACAAGACATTTTATGCCAAAAGATTTGAAAAATAAAAGTAAATGGATTAGATTTTCAAAAGAAATAATGTTAATTGGTTATGGAGAAAAATAGCTATCTAACTAAATGTTTAGCTATTTCCATAACTCTAATGGCAAAACTAAAGTTACCAAATTTATTTCCTTTTTTTAATTGATTGTCTATGTACTTCATTTGCTCATAAAAACCAGGCTTAAAAGAATTTGATCTATACAAATCAAGTGTCTTTTCAACTTTTTCACTTGGAATAAGCATTTTTTTGTTTCGATTTTTATATTTAAAATTTAATTTTTTTATTATTTGTAATTTTTCTAAAGGTTTTAATAAATATCTAGTTTTATTAGTTCTAATATCAATCGAAAAAGTCTCAGGAAAGTTATTATTATAAATTACAAAAATAGAAAAACCTTCTTTAGTAGTTAAAACCATATTAATTGAATTTTTTTTTTTTTGTGAATACTGAATTTTTATATTACCAAATAAATAATATATAATTGAAAATATATGTATTGAATTTACTAAAGCATTTTTTTTACTCTTATCAGTAAATTTAACAACAACACTACTTATTTTTGATAGATTTTTTTTGAGAAATTGAATATTTTCATAAAAAATTCGGTTATACATAACATAAATTCTTTTACTAAATTTACTTAATTTTTTAAGTTCACTAATTTTTGTTGAAACTGGTTTCTCAACTAAAATAAAATTATTTCCCCTGAGAGCATATTTTAAAATTCTTAAGGTTAAAGAAAATTTAGGAGCAAGCAGCAATGATATTGATTTATTCTTAAAGGCTGAATTTAATGCAATTTTCCAATTATCAAATTTTTTTTCAAATTTATATTTTTTGTTAATTCTATACTCATTTTTTGATTTTAATCTGCTAGAGTTCAGACTATACAGTTTAAAACCGGCTTTGAGTGCAGACTTTATATGTTCCTCAACTATTTTTGATGATCCAATTATCAGCAATTTTTTTTTCATTATTTATTTTTTAAGTGTATATGTGATTATGGTTTTTAAAAAGTAAAAAATAATGAACTTACTGATAGTCGGAGTTGGTCAAATAGGTAGATCTCATTTAAAATCATTTTATCTATCTAAAAAAAAATATAATATTTATTTATATGATATAAATCATATAAATAAAAAAATTATTAATAAAAAAAAAATATATAATTTTAATATATTAAAAAAATTCCCAAAAAATTTAAATTTTGATCTTTGTATTGTATCTACAAACTCTTTAGAGAGATACTCAATAATTAATAAGCTGATTAAGTATAATAAAATAAAATTTTTTATATTTGAAAAATATATCTTTACTAAAAAACAACATTATTCATCAATGAGAAAAATTCTATTTAAATTAAGTAGTAGATCATTTATAAATTTATGGGGAAGTATTGTAGCAGATAGTTTAAATTTAAAATTTAAAAATAAGACATTAAGATTTAATGCTTCAATAAAAAATGGAAGATTTATTACAAATGTAATTCATTTTTTAGATCTCTTTTGTTTTCTTACTAGTAGAAATTTAATTGATTTAAAAATTGATATAAAAAAAATTATAAATTCTAAAAGAAAAAAATATCAAGAAATTCTTGGATCTATGTTTGCGAAAAATAAACAAGGTACTATAAAAATCGCATCATTAAAAAATATTACCCATGACAATATTAAGATAGAAGATGGAGGAGATATTTATAAAATAATTATAGCTAAAAATAAAAAATGTATTTTATATAAAAATTCCAAAATTATTAATAAAGTTGCCTTTCCATACGCATATGAAAACACTGCAAACATTTTTGAAAAATATTTAATTAAAAAAAAGAAAAAAAAAATTTACTTTAACTTTAAAAGTAATTTTATAATCTCAGAAAGTATAATAAAAAAAATATCTCATAAACAAATTTACATAACCTAGTTTTAAAAATGGAAAAAAAAAAAAAGATAGCGGAAGTTATGTGGTTTACGGGTCTTTCCGGATCAGGAAAATCAACACTATCAAATAAAATATACAAAAAATTAAAAAGAAAAGGATTTAAAATAAAAAAAATCGATGGAGACATTTTTAGAAAAAAAAATAAGAGCTCAAAAAATTTTTCTAAAAATAATATAATAAAAAATAATTTAAGTATTATTAAAGAAATAAAAAAAGTAAGATTTAATTATGACTTTATTTTAGTTTCTGTAATCTCTCCTCTTTTATCTACTAGGAAACTTGCGAAAAAAGTATTTAAAAATAAATACATAGAAATATATGTATTTTGTAAAATTAAAACATTAATCAAAAGAGATACAAAAGGATTATATAAAAAAGCCATTAAAAAAGAAATTAATAATTTAATTGGTTTTAAATCGAAAATAAAATATGAAAATTCTAAGTATAAAATCATAAAAATTGACACAGATAAACTATCTGCTAGAGATTCTGTAAATAAAATTCTAAGACTAATTCATAAATAAATATTAATTAATGAAAAAAAAATTATTATTTTGTATTCACAATTATTTTTTTCTAAAACATTACATTTTAGACTTAAAAGAATTAGAGAAATACTTTGAAATCACTATTATAACTAGTAATTACCTAATTAAGAATAAAGAAATAGAATATGAATCCTTAAAAAAAGAGTTCAATTTTAAGGATTTCTTTATTGTGCCCTTTTATAAAAAAAATCTTGAAAGGTCATTATTAACCATATTTCAAACCCATTTGTTTTTATCTAAATTAAAAAAAAAAGTTTTATTCGAAGAATTTGATATTTACGTATCTGATAGCAATTTTTTTATCTGGATGAGAATAATTTCAGAAAAGTTTTTGTCAGGAAAATGTAAAAAAATAGGGGTAACAACTGGATCTCTAGCTTTAAATTTATCAATATTTAAAAAAATACTGTGTGGTGAGAATGTTAAAAATTATGTAAACAATCTACACAAATTAAGAGAAGTTATTTCTGAAAAAAGAAAAAAAGAGAAAAGTTATTTTAAAAAATTCTTAAATATAAAGAAAAAATTTTTGGAAACCATAATAGATCGATATTTCTTTTCTTATCTATTTTATTTTAAAAATCTAAAATATAAAAAATATGATTTAAATTTAATGGAGACAGATCAATTTGATTTGAAAATTGTTTTTCATTATGCCAATTATATCTTTTGGAGAAATTGGTATGACCAGAAAAAAAATGTAATTTTGTCATATCATAAAAGTGATTGTAAATGCCAAAATAAAAAGAAAGGTAAAATAATATTTCTTTCATCGTTACTTTGGAGTAACAATGAAAATGAAATATCAAATCAAGTAGATCGTATAATTAATTTTTTAAATATTAAAACTAAAGAAGATCCGAATATTTCTGAGTTAAGTATCCGACATCATCCAATGGAAAATAAAGTTGAAACAATTAATAAAATTTTCACCGATAAGTTTAAAGATAAAATAAGAATTAACTTTGTTGAAAATTCTAAACCTCTTGAAAAAATCGTTTGTGAATACGATTATGCATTTGGAATGATTAGTACAGCTTTAAATGATGTTAAAAAGGCATGTAACAAAATAGAGGTATATTGTTTAAAATCTTTAAGCACAAATGAGCTTGGAGAAGATTATTTTCTAAAGTTGTTTAATGAAGATATTATTTTTTATGACGATTATGATAAAAAAATTGACGAAAATGTTAAAAAATTTGATCAATATAAAAGAGAAGTTAACCAAAAAAAATTTAGCGACGTTTTGAAAAATTTATAATACTTATATTAGATGAAAAAAATTAAAATAATTTGTACAATTGGCCCTTCTTCCTCAAGTCCAAACATATTAAGAAAACTGAAAAAATTAGGTGTTAATATTTTTAGAATAAATATGTCTCATACGAAACTCTCAGAATTACCATTCATAATTAAAAGATTAAAAAAAATTGTTGGAACAGAAAAGATTTGTATCGATACTGAGGGGCCACAATTAAGAACAACTTACGTAAAAAAAAAATCAATAATTAAAAAAAATAAAATATTAAAAATATTCAACAATAACAATTTATCAACAAACCAGAGAATTTCGCTTTATCCTGAATTTAATATTTTGAAAATACCTAAAAATACCAAAATTTTTGTTGGATTTGATGGCATTGTTTTAAAAGTTTTGGGTAAAAATCTTAAAAAAAATTTTATTTTTGCAAAAATATTAAATCAAGGAGTATTAGATTCGAATAAAGGAGTTCATGTAGATAAAAAAATTAATTTATCTTGTCTTACAGAAAAGGATTTATTAGCAATACACTATGCACAAAAAAAGGGTATTAGAAACTTTGCTATGTCATTTGTTAATAGCGGAAAAGACACAATTTTAATGAGAAAAATTATTGGAAATAATAGTTTTTTAATTTCAAAGATTGAAACACGAAATGCAATTAGAAATTTAAAAAAAATTTCAAAATACTCTAATGCTGTTTTAATTGATCGAGGAGATCTATCGAGAGAGGTTCCGATCGAGAAAATACCATTAGCTCAAGATTTTATTATAAAAACATCAAAAAAGAATAAAGTTCCTGTCTACGTTGCTACAAATTTATTAGAGACTATGATTAAAGATTTATCACCTACTAGAGCTGAAAGTCATGATATTTTTTCAACATTAAAACAAGGTGCGTCAGGATTAGTTTTGGCCGCAGAGAGTGCTGTAGGAAAAAACCCGATTGAATGTGTAATTTTCCTTAAAAAATGTATTAAATCCCATAATGCGAGAAAATTTTAATTTTTTTTATAAAATTAATTTAGATGAATAAATTTTTAAATATTTTTTCTAGTCTGAAATATAAATTAAAGCAATATAAACCATTTTTAATATCAACCATGGGAAGATCAGGGACTTGGTACAATAGAGAATTTTTTTATTTTTATAATAAACTGCTAAATGGGGAAAAACCTAAGTATATAATAGAAAATATGGTCAAAAATAAAACTAAAATTAAGTATGTAATTAACCTTAATGTAGAAAAATTTAATTTTAATTCAGTTTTTATTCAACATTTTCTCTGTCCAGGTTTTGAAAAAAATTACAATGGAGATTTGAGATATAAATGGAATAGTCTTGTTTTTTATTCAAAATATATACCCGGCAAAGTAACTAAAGTTATGAAAGAAAAAAAAATAATTGAAAAACTTGACCCATATTTCAATAGTAACACTAAAATTGTCTATTACTTAAGAAATCCTTTAGATCAACCAGTTGCTTATTATAATGCGATTCAGAACCATATGGACCAAGATCTTAAATATTATTATGATGTTCAGTCCAAAAAAAAAAAATCTTTTTTAAATATTCACGATTTTTTAAGAAAAGCAGGTATAGATATGTATATTAAACATTATCTATCATTTAAACTTTTAAAAGAAATTTATCCAAATAATATTTTAATTTTACACTATGAGAATATGGTAAAAAAACCAGAAGAAAATTTTTCAAAAATTTTAAATTTCATTGGACATAAAATTCATTTAAAAGAGTTTGAACAAGCAATAAAATTATCAAGCAAAGAATCAATTATTGATTTAGAAAATGCTTATGGAGAATCAATAAGCAAAGCATATAACAATAAGTCTGAAAGACAGTTAAAAGATGCAAAAATTGGCAAATGGAAAAATCAAATTACTGAGGATGACATTGAATATATTAAAAATAGATTTAATGAATTTGAAATAGACTTTAATTCTTTTATTTACGATTAGAAATACTTAATTTTTTTTTTTAGAATTTATAATAACTAATCAATTTCACTTGACAAATAATAATAATAATTTAATTACAAATAATACTGAAATGCATGGTGGGAAATCAGTGTGAAATACA
>CEQL01148913.1_pt1 | contig 14154 bp, 11 predicted proteins | sample 356281 | NCBI WGS metagenome assembly CEQL01 (sample SAMEA2621203, study PRJEB7988) | marine metagenome | biome: marine biome (ENVO:00000447); feature: surface water layer (ENVO:00002042); material: "saline water (ENVO:00002010), including plankton (ENVO:xxxxxxxx)" | depth 5 m
AGAAATTTAAAGATTTATCAAAGATTTTAGAAAATAAAATTCCAAAATCTATTTTAAAGCGTGATTTTTTTACATCAATTATAGGTACAAGTCCTTCTAAAGGAGCTAGATCTCCAATCTTATGGAATTCTTGCTATAAGAAATTTAATTTGAATGCTGAAATGATACCCATGGATGTTAGTCTAAAAAATTTACCTAAATTGATGTCTTTATTAAAAGATATAGACTCCTTCCAAGGAGGGTCGTGTACAGTCCCTCATAAAGAAAAAATCTTGAAGTACATAGATTTTCCAGATGAGAAAGTAAAAATATGTGGAGCTACAAATTGCTTCTATAAAGAGAATTCTAAATTTTCAGCTTCAAACACTGATGGAGATGGAGCAATATTAGCTCTTTCGGAATTATCCTTAAAGAAGAGCTTAAAAAATCTAAATTTTTTGATAATAGGATTTGGCGGCGCGGGAAAAGCTATATCTGTATCAACTGCTCTTCAATTAAGTAAAGGTCAAATTTTTCTCTCCAACAGAACCAGTCTTATTGAAGATGAAACATTTAGACAACTTAAAAGATTATTTAATGTAAAAAAAATTGCTTTTCCCCCAGATATCCAGTCTTTGCGTAAAGCGGATGTTATTATTAACGCAACTTCAATAGGTTTTAAAGAAAGTAAAGATTTACTCTGTTTTAATCCAATTTCTGTTACAACAATAAATAAATCTCTAGAAGAAAGTATCAAAGATAATTTAGAAGCATCTTTGCATAAGCTTCAAAGCTTAAATTCAAAAAAGGTTTTTTTTGATGTTATTTATCAGCCATCAAAGACATTTTTTCTGCTTTCAGCTGAAGCAAGTGGCCATAAAGTTCTTGGAGGACTAAAAATGAATCTCTATCAAGCTGTTCTAGGGTTTCTCAAGGTAAATGAAAATTTTTTACACAAATCAGTTAACTTTAAATCTATTAAAAAAGTAATGGAATCTGCATGAGCAAAGCTAAAGCATCGATAATCATAAGAACAAAAAATGAAGACAGATGGATAAAGTCTTGTTTAGAAAAAGTTTTTACTCAAAGCTATCATTCCTTTGAAGTCATTTTAGTTGACAATGATAGTAAGGATAATACTTTGGAAATCATAAAAGAATTTCCTGTAAAGCTTGTTAAATTCAATGAAGAATTTTTTCCTGGCAAAGCTCTTAATAAAGGCATTGAGGCTTCCAATGGAGAATTCATTGTTTGCATTTCTGGACATTGCATACCAAAGGATAATGATTGGTTATCCAAGCTTATCAGTAATTTTTCTGATGATAAGGTTGCCGGGGTATATGGTAGACAAGAACCTCTTCCTTATTCTTCAGATTTAAATAAAAGAGATCTTTGGACTGTATTTGGATTGGACAAGAAAATACAGCTAAAAGATACTTTTTTTCATAATGCAAATAGTGTCTTAAGAAGAGAGTTATGGGAAAAATTTAAGTTTGATGAAGAAATAACAAATATTGAAGATAGAATTTGGGGGAAAAAAGTAATAAATGAAGGTTACAAAATAATTTACGAACCAGAGGCAAGCGTCTATCACTGGCACGGCATTCATCAAGATAGTAATAAAGAAAGATTGAAAAATGTTGTAAGAATTGTTGAAGAATTAGATTTGATAAATGATAAGGAATCTATCAATCGTAATGGTAGAGATGTCTTAGCTATAATTCCATTTAAAGGAAAAGACATAGAAGTAGATGGTTTTTCATTTTTAAAAAAAACTATAGAGGACGCAGTTTCCTCAAAAAAAGTTTCTGAAATAGTCGTAAATTGTGATGATAAAGAAACTTTAGAAAAGGCACTAAAATACGGAGCACATCATGCCTTAGTGAGAACCAATGACGCTAATGACTCTCTTCTTGGAATTAATACAATATTAAAAGAATCCCTTAACTATGTGGATCCTTTGAGAGAAAAGTTCAATAGAATTATTTTTCTTTCTTCTACTTATCCTTATAGAGAAAATTCTCTTTTAGATAATATTTTAAGTGAGTTTGATTCTGGAAGTTATGATACCTTGATACCTGCAATAAAAGAATACTCGAGTATATTAAAAGAAAATGAGGGTAATTATAAGTTTTTAGATGATGGATTTATGCCAAAAAAACATAAGCAGCCTTTGTTTTTGGCAAAACATGGCTTAGGGCTTGTAACGAAATCAGAGTTCATTTCTGAAGAAAAAGTTGTGGGAACTAAAGTAAGTATTTTTGAGCTAGCAGAGACTAAACAAGCTCAAGAGATTAAAGATAAAGAAAATTTTAAGTTTTAATAAAATTTATGAATAATTTATTACTCATTCCTGCAAGAGGGGGCTCGTCTAGAGTGAAGAAAAAGAACATGAAGCTATTAAATAATATTCCTTTAATAGGTCATTCCATAAATACTGCTCTCAAAGTTAAAGGCTGCAGGGTATTAGTCTCCAGTGATAATCAAGAAATAATCTCTTATTCAAAAAAAATAGGCGCTGAAGCTCCTTTTCAAAGACCAAAAAGCCTTTCTCAAGATGATTCCTCTTCAATCGGGGTAATTATGCATACAATAGATTGGTTAAAGGAAAATGAAAATTATGAACCTGAGTTGGTAATTTTTAAACCTCCAACAAATCCTTTAATCTCTTCAGACTCAATAAACAAAATGATTGAGATTATAAAAAATAGTGATTCTCTGTCCTCTATAGTTTCCATAACCAAGCCTGTATCTCATCCTTTTAAAAGTGTTTCTTTGAATGAAAAAGGGTATTTAAATAACGCTATAGTTTCGATAAATAAAAAAAATATTAATGACTTCGAGATGAGTCAGGACTGGCCTGAATGCTATGAAGGTTCTCCTGCTTGCAGAATATCTAGATTAGACTATTTTAAGAATATAGATTTAAACACAAAAATTCCCCCAAAGACCTATAATGTCAATAATGCTAAAGGCTTTATAATTTCAAATGATGAAGCTATTGACATAGATGAAGAAAGAGATTTTGAGCGTGCTCAAAAAATATTTAATGGTTCATGAAATCAAAAGACTACATTGATAATTTCTATAAAGATTTTGAAGGCCTTGAAATTAATGGCTCTTCAGATTGTGAAAGTTTCTTTGACAAGATTCAAGAATGTTTGACTCTATGTCAGTCAAAAGGAAAAAAATTGATGTTTATTGGTAATGGAGCTTCAGCGTCTATGTCTAGTCATTACACCTTAGATTTTTGGAAGAATGGCAAAATTAGAGCAATTAATTTTAATGATCATGCATCATTGACTGCAATTGGAAATGATATTGATTATGAAAGTGTATTTAGTTTTCCAACTGAGAAATTTGGAGATAAAGGAGATATCTTGATTTCTATAAGTTCTTCAGGAAATTCTCCAAATATTCTTAAAGCTGTAAAGCAGGCGAAAGAAATGGGTATAACAAATATAACTTTATCTGGAATGAAGCCAGATAATAAACTGAGAAACTTAGGCGATTTCAATATTTATTTTCCAGGAAAAAGTTATGGTTTTGTTGAGTCTGGGCACCATCTCTTAATCCATCAGATTCTTGATTGCTTTATTAAAAGACAGTCTAAAAATGGCTGAAATCTTAACTCTTAATAACTTATATAAAAAAGTTAATTCGCTCAAAGCCAAAGGCAAGATAGTTTGTCATTGTCATGGCTGTTTTGATTTAGTTCATTATGGACACTTAAATTATTTTGAAGCTTCTAAATCATTTGGAGATATTCTTATCGTTACCATCACTCCAGATAAATTTATAAAAAAAGGTCCAGGAAGACCTGTTTTTGATGAGAAAAAAAGACTTAAATTCTTATCAGAATTAAAAATAATTGATTATGTGGCTTTGAATAATAAGGCAGATGCAGTTGAACTATTAAAAATGTTAAAACCTAATTTTACATTTAGAGGAAAAGAATATGAAGATTATAAAAAAGATCTTACTGGAAAAATTCTCCTTGAAAAAAACGCTATTGAATCTACAGGTGGAGAACTAAAAATTATTGATGAGGAAACTTTCAGCTCAACAAATCTAATAAATAAAGGAAATATTGACTTTTTGTCACCTGAACAATCTGATTTTGTTTCTTTAATTAGAAGAAAAAAAATACCAGAAAAGACATTAACTTTTTTAGATTCTATCCAGAATAAAAAAATTCTCAATATAGGAGAAATTATTATAGATGAATATGTTTATACTTCAGTGAGGGGAACCGTTACAAAGCATCCGATTATTTCGGCATCCTTTATCGACGAAATAAAAATGGCCGGAGGAGTTTTAGCAACTTCAAGACATTTAAATTCAATGATAAAGAATCCCGAACTTATTACTACATATGGCAATGAAAATATTGAGTATTTAAAATTTATAAAAAAATCTTTAGTTAGCTCAATTAAGCCGTTTATTTTTAAAAATAATGGAGATTATACGGTTGTAAAAAGAAGATTTATCTCTTCTTCTGGCTATCCAAATCCCTTATCTGATAGCTTGAATGAAACATCAGATAGAAACTCAGAAAACAGATTATTTGAGATTGGGTATATTCCCAGAGGACTTATTGAAAACAAAACAGAGGAAAAGTTATTAAATTTTCTTAAGAAAAAAATAAAGACATATGATTTAGTTATCGTCTCAGATTTTGGTCATGGTTTAATGACAAAAAAAATTATCAAAGAAGTTCAAAAATCAAGAAAACTTGCAATCAACACCCAGACAAACTCAACTAACTTTGGATTTAATCTATTAGGAAAATATTCAAAATCAAACTTTCTATGTATAGACGAATTAGAAGCAAGGCTTTATATGATAGATAAAAGCTCTCCAATAAATGTGTTAGGTAAAAAAATAATGAAAAAATTTAATAAATCTGAACTTATGATCACTCGAGGTAAATTTGGTTTGGTATATTTTAAGGATAACAAAATTTTTAAAGCTCCTGGATTAGCAACTAAAGTTGTAGATCCCATAGGAGCAGGAGATGCCCTGTATACAGGAGCAGCCTTAGCATCGTCTTTTCAAAAAGATCCTTTAGTTACAGTATTATTATCTTCAATAATGGGTATGTTAGGGACATTTATTGAAGGAAATGAAAGAGGAATCTCTCGAAATGAAATCATCAGATCTATTAAAGGATTAATGTAAGGATAATTGAGCAAAAAAATGTCTTTTGATACAAATAAACAAGAAATAATCCAAAAATCTTTAGATGCTTATCAAGAATTAAAGAGAAACCATCGCGAAGGCGATTGGTCTGCCTCACCCGTAGAAGAAAAAAATTTTGATTTAAGAGATTTTTTACTCCAGAAAAAAGGGGTTTTAGAGAAGTTTAGAAGGACTTATCTTGTCGCAGGTAGACATAGTTTTCCAGATAGCCCGAGAGGCGGGTTTTACATTGAGTGGGGTTCTCCAGGAGACATTCCTTTGCAGCTAAAAATACACGGAAAAATTAAAATTTTTTGGATGGTGATTAAGCTATTATTTTTTAAAAAATTTAAATTAAACTTGAAGAAATTAGAAGACAGTAAAATAGGAAAACCTGTTCCGCAAAACTTTTTTGGATTATCAATTACTGAATCACAGATTAGACATTATTATTATAGAGAGGAAATTAATAAGCATTTGGGCTCTAAATTTGATTCAGTTTTTGAAGTAGGAGGAGGCTTTGGAGGTCTCGCAGGGGAGCTTCTTTCAACAATGCTTATAGATAAATATTTTTTTGTGGATTTGTTTGATGCCCTTCCCTTAGCTTATTTTTATCTGACTCAAAAGTTACCAAAAGATGAAATACAAATTATTGCACGCAAAGATCATGAAATAAATCCTCATGCTAAAGTAATAATTCTTCCTCCAAATCTTTTATATAAGGTTACAAAAAAGATTTCTCTATTTATAAATACAATGAGCTTTCAGCATATGAATTTGGAGAGTATAGATTTTTACCTAAAGGAAGCATCAAGATTAGATTCAGAAAATTTATTTCTAAATAACAGGGACTGGATTAGAGACCCCTCAGATATTAAGATTTCAAATTATCCCATACCAAAAAAATATAAAAAAATTATTGATAAGCAGTGGTTATACGGAAAACATAGAATTAATATTTTTAAAGCGAAAATCGAAGCTTAAAGAATTTATTTTTATTTTGAATGGTAGTAACTTTTAATTGTAATCAATTAGTTTAGAGGCTATATGGCAACTAAAATTGAAAAACAGGTCTGCCTTGCTGGCAAAAATGATATTGCAGTTTATGGCTTGAGCCTTCTTTTAAAGCTTATCAATAAAGAGAATTTATCTGTTATTTGTAACGAAACCGATGACGGTTTTGATAGTTGGCAACCATCACTTTTAAAAGCTGCTAAAGATAATGACGTTTCTTTGACTACTATTGAAGATTGCTATGATATTGATGGATTAATCTTTTTGTCTTTAGAATTTGATAAAATTATATCACCAGATAAATTTATAAATGCAAGCTTGTTTAATATTCATTTTTCTAATTTGCCTGCATATAAAGGAATGTACACATCTGCTCTTCCATTACTAAATGATGAAAAAGAGTCGGGGGTGACTCTCCATTATATTGATTCTGGAATTGATACTGGAGATATTATTGACCAGTTAACATTTCCCATTGATAGAACAGATACTGCAAGAAATTTATATGAAAAGTATCTCTTTAACTCAAAAAAATTGCTTGATAAAAATTTATCTAATTTAATAAAGGGAGAATTAGTCTCTCATTCTCAGAGTGCAATTGGCTCTACGTATTTTTCAAAAAAATCTATAGATTATAAAAATTTACAGGTGAATCTTTCATGTTCTGCAAACCAAATTTTTAATCAAATAAGAGCATTTACTTTTCCTGAATATCAAGTGCCAAGAGTACATGGATTTTTCGTTAATTCTGTAAAAATATTAGACAGAAAATCATCATTTAAATCTGGAACACTCCTTAGAGAGAGTGAATTAGAAATTTGTATTTCAAGTATGGACTATGACTTAATTTTGTATCGTGATATGAATGCAGAATTATTTCTTGCTGCAGCTGAAAATAACAAACCCAAAATTTTATCTTGCTTAGAAAATGGGGCAGATATAAATTTAAGAAACGGGAAAGGCTGGACACCACTAATAGTTGCATCATTTAATGGAGGTTTAGAAGCGATGAAAACTCTAATCGAGAATGGCGCTGACATCGATATGCCTGACTTTAAAGGCATTACTCCACTTATGTACGCTATGCAAAACTACGAAAAAACAAAGCTAAAATTAGGCTTTGATTTACTTTTAGAAAAAGGTGCAAATAAGAAATTACGTGATGGATATAACTTGTCAATTGAAGATCATGCAAAGCTTAGAAAAGTCTTTGGATTGCTTAGTTAATTTTCTGTTTCTGCCTTTAAAGGTGTAATCATAGATTTCAGAAATTATTTAAGTTTACTTCTAGTACAAATTCAATACGATTTTTTTTTGAATATTCTTTTGATTTTGTATTTAAGCCCCAATCCAAAAATTTTTCTGGGCTGAATATTTCTAAAAAATATTTTTATTAAACCAAAAAGAGAGTTTCCGTGAATCTTATTTGGATTAATTAGATAACAATTAATATTATCTATATCAAGAACTCCTAAGTCTTTTAAGGCTTTAAGGGCGGCAAGTCTATGTAAGCCATCATTCACAAGAATAGAAGTATCAATGGCATAGCAGGTCATCATATTTTCGTTTTGCATGTTTTTACCTTCATGATTAAATTCGTTACCATTTTTATATTGATGTAAAGCAGAGCCTTGTTTAGATAAATATGAGTTAATGCTTGATTTTAAATTCCATTGCCCATCTTTGAGATTGTTAATAAGTTCTAAATATCTTTTTGCTTGAGCAATAGGATTTTTATAGATTGTATGCATGGATCCATCCCTAGGAGAATCTTCAAACCCCTTTGATAGCAATTTGAAGTAAGGCGTTGCCTTTATCTCTTGTTCTTCAAGTTTGTAGTTATTTTCTATATATAATCGTGCAAAAAGATATCTATTTTCAAGTGGTAGAAATTTATTATTTTCGAATCCATATTCATTTTTGTAAGTTCTTTTATATAAAGTAGTAAAGAAGAGATCGTCTATATTGAATCCAAATATTCCGTCTTTTCCACTTTTTCTTTTCTCTTCTTCTACATATTTATTTTCTCTTTCACCAATTACAGTTGTCAAAAAAGGATTATCTAATACTCCTGAATCTTCTGAATTTAGCCAAAATTTTGTATTTTTTATATCACCTTCAACTAGGGTGGGAACTGCTCGGTTATTGAAGCCTATTCTTTTTACTCTGTCAGATTCATAAGCTATTTCTTCCAGACCTGCTAAACTCTTGGAAAGAGTTTCAACAAATTCTTTAGCTTCATCAACAGTAAATTCTAGTCTTATATTTTTATAATGTATATGGACATAGTCAGTCCATTGCTGAAGTTCAACTCTTATTTCATCTGAGGTAGTAAAACCATTTAATAAAGAAGGGTTAATAGGAACCTTATCTAAGAAAAGAAACTGATTTTCACCTGGAGTTTTTTCTTTCATTCCCGTAAATATCCATTTTATGAAACCAAAGATGAATCCAAGAGACAAAATCCTGTATTCGTTTTTATCTAACTCTATTCTTAAGTTTCTGAGGTGAACATGAAAATTTTCTGTTCGTTCAATTGTGAAATGATCAGAATACATCTTTGATGAAGGTATTGTTTTTTTTTCTGAATATATTTTATTAATTATTCCCATTAGAATTTTAATAATTGAAAATAGTTTTAAACAATCATGAGGAATTGAAAATTATATTTTTATTATAGTTTTAATATCTAGTAGAGGATAGATGCATTGACTTAATAAAAATTTTTATTTGAGTTTAATAAATTAATAAAAAGATCAGCTAGAAAATAATACGAGAGGCTAAGAATTTTTTGCTTTTAATTTAACTATTCATTTTTCAAAAATTGTATAATTCTCAAATAACAAATTTTTTATAGCGAACCTATTTGTATTGTTCTTCTTATAAAATTTGAGGATAAATCTCTTTTATATAGATTAATATAAATCAAGAGAAATATCTAAAGATCAATTTTCAGAGGCCTTAGTCTATTAATAGGAGTAGTCTTTCAGACAAAAAATTAATGAGTAATTTTAATCGAACACAGGAATATTTAGCTAATTTCAGCAGAGAAAAAGTGCTAAAGAATTTGGTTGATAATGATGCCCCATTAATTATTGATATTGGTGCAAATATGGGACAGTCGATTAAAGAATTTTTCGACTATTGGCCTAATAGTAGTGTGATTGCTTTTGAGCCGCAAAGTGAATGTGTGGAGCAATTAAACAAATTGAAAGAGAATCTTAAAGGTATGAATTTAGAAATCGTTGAATCTGCTGTTGGATCGGAGAATAAACCTGAAGGAATGGTTTTTTATTCTCATAACCTAGAATCAGGAGTTACAGGATATACATCAGGTTTATCTGGATTCAACAAGTTCAATCTAAATTCAAAAGATTCAATAAACCTAAGAAAATTGGATAAAAATTCAAAAGAATACAATCAATACATAGGCAATCTAAATCTTGAAAGAAAAGTTCCTTGCGAAAGATTGGACAATTTTTTAAGTAAAAAAGATTTGAATTTTATCGATTTATTGAAAATCGACACGCAAGGATTTGAGCCAGAAGTTTTGTCTGGCGCTGGCGATTATTTAAAGTCAACAAAAGTTGTCTTAACAGAGTTAATGTTTTATGACCTATATGAGCGCAAACTAACTTTTTCAGATATTGAAAAATATTTATTGCCAGCAGGATTTGAGCTTTTTGATATCTCCCATATCAGCAAAAATCCATCAAATGGAAGAACCGATTGGGTAGATTTAATTTATGTGAACCAAAATATTTGAGTACAAAAGTTAATTTAGGAAATTACAATAATGAATTTAAATTAAATAGGGAGAAACAAATTTTTAAATGAAAGCTATAGTAACAGGCGCTGCTGGTTTTATTGGCTCTAATATTGTAGATAAGTTAATTTTAGAAGGATTTGATGTAATTTCTGTAGATAATCTCTCGGCAGGAATTATAGAAAATGTAAATAAAAAATCTAAATTTATCGAACTTGACATTCGTGACCTTGATGGAATGGTAAAAATATCAAAAGATTGTGACTATTTCTTTCATTGTGCAGCTGCAATGCCAATAGTCAAACCTCCTTTTGAAGATACCGTTGAACATGAAGAAATCAATGTCATAGGGACCATTCAATGTTTAAAAGCATTAAAAAATTCAAAAGTTAAGAAATTTCTTTACGCGAGTTCGTGCGCAGCTTATGGTCAATCTAAAGTTCTTCCAATTACAGAAGAAGAACCAGTGGATTTGTTATCAAGACCTTACTCAATTCAAAAATTCTGTGGTGAGCAGTTTTCCCTTCTCCTTGGACAAAGATTTGATATTCCTGTCGTTTCACTAAGGCTTTTTGCAAATTACGGACCTAGGTCTCTAGAAAATACAAAATCTCTAAATACTTATAGCCCAGTTATTGGAATTTTCCTTAAACAAGATATTGAAAAAAAGCCTTTAACGATTACTGGAGATGGTTCCCAATCTAGAGATTTTATAAATGTTAAAGATACTTCAAGGATTTTTTATGAAGTTGCAATTAATGATTCAATTAAAAATGATATTTTTAATGTTTGTTCAGGGGAAAAAATTTCTATTCAAAATCTTGCTGATATGATTAGTTCTAATCAAACTTATATACCTAGGACTTATGGAGAAGTTGAGCACATACATGGAGACAATTCAAAGTTAAAGAAATTTGGCATAGAGCCTAAAATAAGTTTATATGATGGAATTTCTGAATTAAGGTTTTATTTAGAAGATAAATCATGAAAACAGTTTTTTTTGGACCCTTTGTAGGAGAGTTTGGATGGGAAATGCTTTATTGGCATGCTTGGGTAAATAAAGTAAGTAATGGTAAATTCAAAAACTATAAAAAAATAGTTGCTTCATTTTCTGGCAGAGAAAGTTTTTACCCAAATGCAGATGAATACTGGGCCCATCCCGAAGAATTTAATAATTACTTTAAATCTAGCAACGGTTATATAACAGATTTTTGGATGAATGGATTTCCGAGGGGTAACGAATCTATACAAAAAAATTTATTAGGAATTCTGAAATATGAATCTTGGAAATACTTCGAGAGTTCAAAAAATCAAGTCGATGTTAAATTAAAAGCTGAAGAGCTATTGAATTTATATAAAAAAAAATTACCTGATGATGCAGAGTATTTTATTCCTTTTTCTAGAAATTCTTTTGATGGTAAAGATTTTGGAATTTTTGGAGATCAAAATCCTAAAAATGATATTTCTATAAGACAAATTCCTATTCCCTTTAAAGACCAATTATTTTCTATTTTAGAGCCGCCAAAAAAAACTTTTTTGGTATTAAAAGATTACATTGATCTTGAATCACCGCTTATTGCGATATATCCACGAAATAGAATCAATAGAAGACCAGACAAAAATTGGAATAAAATAAATTACATCGAATTGATAAATAATTTTAAAAAGGAATACTCAGATCATCAAATAGGTATCTTTGGCTCACCAGGAGAAGCGTTCTTTGATGATAAATGTCCGGAAGGATGTATAGATTTAATAAACATTCCAAATAATCAAAGAATGAACATCCAGGTAGCAGCTCTGAAACAGGCAAAATTAGCAATAGGAAGTTTATCTGGTGCCATGGTAGTTGCAAGATCTTGCAATGTACCTGTGCTAACTTGGGGACTTTCTAGAGATAGCATAAGATTTCATGATGAAAATCAATTGGATATAGAAACGATTTTTCATCCAATTCAAAATCCAACTTCTGAAGAAATTTTTAAACTTTCCTCCGCAATTATTAATAAAGAAATTGACTATAAAGTATCATACAAAGATTGGTGTTCCCTATCTTTTCTAAAAAATAGGAATGGAAATAAAATGTTATTCAGATATAAATTAAAAGATTTCTTTGAAAAAATTGGTTATGCAAGTAATAGAATCTTTAACTAAACTACGTTTTTAAAATTCTAAGAAATTTTTCCTTTTTAGCATTTAAATTAAAAATAAGGTAAATGAGAAAAACTACACAAAAAATATATCCAGAAAAACTGACTAACGTTAGTAAATTGATAAGAAATAAAACTGAAGCAACAATGAGATGATTTTTAAAAATATTGTAAATTATCGATTTAAATAAATTATCTTGCTTAATTGTAAAATTGGCTAAGAGGAATCCATAGTATAAAAAAGCAAGTGCCAAGCCAAAAGCCACTCCAGGAGGACCAAAAAAATAAAAAAAACAAATTATAAAGCTCGCCTCTAAAATCAGTTTATAAAAAGAATATAAAGCAATTTTTTTAGTTGTCTCAGACATATAAATAACAATTCTCAAAACCCCTAAAGGTTTAAGGCTTATAAGAATACAAAGCCATCGAAGTATTTCCGAGGCTTTACTATATTCAACGCCTCCAATAATACTTACCAGTAGATTACTTAATAAAAAAACTACTAAAGATAAAAGAGATGAAAGAAAAAAAAGTATTTCCCAATATTTAAGAAGATAATTTATTTTTGATCTCTTTACATTAAATGAAACTCTTGAATTTTCATTAGCCTTTGATAGAGAAAAACTATCTAAAGCACTGATAATAGAAATAACCATAAATGTTAAACCTAAAGCAAGAGACATAATTCCCACTATCTCTAAATCAAAAAATAACCCAGATATCAGTGGAACATATTGTGATGAACCAAAGGCAATGAAGGAAGCAATCCACAATGGAGCTGAAAAAGAAAATAAGTTAAAGATTTCTTTATATTTAACTTTTGCAAAATATTTTAAAAAAGGTGAATTTAAAATTAAGTACCAAGAATAAGGAAGTAAGATTAATTTAGAAGCAATATAAAGATAAATATACATTTCTAGAGTACCTTTCCATAAGATTGTCATAGTAATGGAAAGAAAAGGAACAAAAGATTCAATGATTCCATAAATTCTAAGTTCTTTAAATTTGTTTGTTGCTTGAAGAACATTTATATCTAACGGACCATTTAAAAAATTTAAAATTAATAAAATAGAACAAAGAGTATAAATTTCTTTTCTTGATACGAGACCATAAAATTCAGCTATTTTTGGCCCAAAAAAATAAAGCAAAGAGGCGAAAATAAGCGCTGAAAAAAATTTCAAATAGTAACTTGACCATACCGAAGTGAAATTATTTTTTTGATTTAATTTTAAATCTTTTGAGATTAAATCAAGAACTTTAACGCCGCTGTCAAAAAGACCAATCTGAATCAAAAGAATTGGTGCAAGTAAAATTGCTATTTCTCCTCTTAGTTCGGGACTAAAGTAACGAAAAACCATTACAGATGAAAAAAACAGGACAGAGAAAGAAATTGCTTTATAGATAAAGCTATTTACAAATGCCGAGCGAAGATCTTTTTCGGTTATCATTAAAATAATAAAATCCTTATTTAGAAATCTAGATTTGTACGTAGTTAATTAAAAATACAAGCATTCAATCTGTTTTAAATTTTCTTTAAGATATTTTGAACTATGTTTTAGAGTTAATAAGCAAGTATAATTCATAAAAAACTTTATTTATGAAAAAAAAAATCGCAATCATTGGAACAGGATTTTCTGGAACAACTATTGCAGATCTATTATCTAAAGATTTAAATAATTCCATTACTTTATTTGAAACAAATTCTCATCCAGGAGGAGGCTGTTGGACTAAATATTACGGCGGTCATCCTTATACTCTTGGACCGAGAATCTTTTATACTCCTAAATCTCAAACTTTTGAGTATTTGGATTCAAAAGTAAAAATAAGACAATATATAACTAGGTCTCTGTCATATGTAGAAGCTGATGATAATTTCTATTCTTATCCTCTGCAATGGAAAGATATTGAAAGAATGCCGGACAAGGAAAAGGTAAAAGGTGAATTAGATTCTTTGAATCCTGAAGATATTTCTATTGAAAATTTTGAGGCATATTGGCTTAGTGCTATTGGACCTACAATGTATGAGAAGTTTGTTAATAATTATTCAAAGAAAATGTGGTCTAT
>CEQL01143687.1_pt1 | contig 14139 bp, 10 predicted proteins | sample 356281 | NCBI WGS metagenome assembly CEQL01 (sample SAMEA2621203, study PRJEB7988) | marine metagenome | biome: marine biome (ENVO:00000447); feature: surface water layer (ENVO:00002042); material: "saline water (ENVO:00002010), including plankton (ENVO:xxxxxxxx)" | depth 5 m
GGCGCGATCTGGGACGCCAGCATCGTCAAGATCATCCTCGGCGGCGCATCCAACAGCCGCGATCTCCAAGACCTCTCCACGCTCATCGGAGAGCGCGACGAGTACACCGACAGCGTGACCCTCGGCGACCACGGCACCCGCTCCAACCAGCGCTCCATCCGCCGCGTCCCGATCCTGCCGCCAGACCGCATCCGCACCCTGCCATTCGGCACCGGCATCACCATGCTGCGCTCAGCACCGCCCATCGTCACCGACCTGCGCGCCTGGCCCACCCGGCCCGACGCCGCGCAACTCCGCAGCGACCGCGACGAACGCGAAGCGCTCCTCCGCCGTCCCGCCTCCTGAGCGCGGACCTGGGCGCGGAAGTGCACCTGCCTGACACAGCGGCCACGTACGGCTGGTCGCCCGAGTTCAGGAGGAGGCCATCATGGCCATTCGCACCCACCAGTCCCTTTCCGGTTTCGTCGCCTCGGACCCGCAGCTCAGCTACACCGAGCGCGGTGATGCTCGGCTCTACATGAAGGTCGGGATCGAGCACTACCGCAAGGAGCCCGACAACACCTTCACGCAGTTGGAGACGACCTTCCACGATCTCATCGCGTATCGCGGTGCTGCGGAGCAGGGAGCCGAGCGGCTCGCCAAGGGCGACAACATCATCGCCGACGGACGGGTGCGCGACTACTCGTACGAGCGAGGTGGCCAGCGGTACGAAGGCGAGGAGTTCATCGCGACGCGCATCGGTCACGACCTGGCCCGCACCCGCTACGAGGTGGATCGCAGCGAACGCACTTCCGGTCGCGACGCGACCGCGTTCGCCGCCCCTCAGCAGCCCGCGCCGTCCACCGCGACGGCCATCGGAATGTGAGCGACTCCGCGATGACTGATCAGTTCCTCCCAGAGCACGACGACATGCCGCCCGAGGCAGGCCCGGCATCAGCTCGATTCGACGTGTCCGAGCCGCCTCACCCGGTCAACTGGAACCTGCTGACCGCCAACGATCTCGAAGCCGAGTTGCTCGAACTGAACCGCTGGGTGGACTGGGTCCGCCACACCTACGGACTCCCCGCAAGCGTCGTACCGCCGTACTGGCACCGTCACCCCGAACTCCTCTGGGAGCTATCCGCGCTGCACCTGCACTGGCTGTGCGCGTACGACCCGGAGCAGAATGGGTCCGCGCCGCTGGGCTGGCACCGCGACTTCGCCGACGCCCGCGCTCGCCTTCGCGATTGGGTAGCGGCGTGCGGCACTCGGCTCGACCGGGACCGCCCGACTCGCCAGACGAGCTGGCCAGGTGAAGACCCCTCTCAGCCCATCGAAGACTCACCGATCACGGATCGCGATGAGGACTTCGTTCGGTTCGTGATCGACATGGTGGACGCGCGCCAGGAGGCCGAGGATGCCTTCTTCGCGGGCGTCGACCCGGAGACCGGCGAGGTGTGAGTCGTGGCGCGTCGCTATGAACGGAAGACTCGTCAGCGTCAGCAGAGCGAGCGCGAGCTGACGATCCGCGCCGAGTTCCACGAGCCGCCCGACCTGGACAAGCTCTGCGAGCTGCTGATCCGCCTGGCGCTCCAGCAGTCTGGCTCGTGCCGCTCGGGAGATGCGACGCGACCGAAGCGCCCTCGTGCCACGGAGCACACGTCGTCGTAGAATGTAGGCATCCGTCGCGGATGGCGGATGTTGTGGTCCTAGCGCTTCGCCCACCTCGGCGAGGCAAAGTGAACGTGGCCGATTCGGCCTAGTCCTACAGCCTTCGGGCTCTTCTCACGATCAACATCCGCTCTCACAAGTCCGCGTCGGCAGGACCAGTGACTGTGGAGAAGAGCCATGACCATCATCGACGCGGACCGCACCGCGATAGACAGCCTCGTAGCGCCCACCCCGTTCCCCGGATCGTTCGCGGTCTCGTACCTGCGGGTCTCCACGAAGGAGCAGGCGGAGAAGGGCGGCCAGGCGGAGGGATTCTCGATCCCCGCGCAGCGCGAGGCGAACCAGCGCAAGGCCGACCAGCTCGGCGCAACGATCATCGAGGAGTTCGTCGATGCGGGCGAGTCGGCGCGCAAGGCCGACCGGCCCGAGCTGATGCGGATGATCCAGTACGTCGCGAAGCACAAGACGAACTACTGCATCGTCCACAAGGTCGACCGGCTGGCCCGCAACCGAGCCGACGATGTGACCATTCACCTCGCGCTCAAGGACGCTGGTGTCACGCTGGTGTCGGCCACGGAGAACATCGATGAGACCCCGTCGGGGATGCTGCTGCACGGCATCATGTCCTCGATTGCCGAGTTCTACTCCCGCAATCTCGCCACCGAGGTCGTCAAGGGTCTGTCGCAGAAGGCGGCGCAGGGCGGCACCGTGACGAAGGCACCCATCGGCTACCGCAACGTCGGCGTGCGCGACGAGTTCGGGCGGGAGGTGCGCACCGTCGAGATCGACGAGGAACGAGCCCCGTTGGTGCGGTGGGCGTTCCAGGTGTTCGCATCCGGCGACTGGACGACGAGCCAGCTTCACCAGGAACTCGTAGCGCGCGGGCTCACGACAGCAGCGTCGCCGCGGCGACCATCCCGACCCATCGGCAAGTCGTCGGTGCATCGGATGCTGACGAACCCGTACTACAAGGGCAGCGTCCGCTACCAGGGCGTCACCTACGCGGGAGTGCACGAGGCGATCGTCCCCAACGAGGTGTGGGATCAGGTGCAGACCGTGCTCGGCACGCACCGCTCGGCCGCGGATGCGACGCAAGTTCATGAGCACTACTTGAAGGGCACCGTGTTCTGTGGGCAGTGCGGGTCGCGGCTGCTGGTGTGCAACGCGAAGAGCAGTCAGGGCACGATCTACCCGTACTTCGTGTGCGCGAGCCGACATGGCGGCCGGGGCGACTGTGCCCGGCAGGCGATGTTGATCGAGCAGGTCGAACGACTCATCGAGCGCTTCTACACCAAGGTGCAGATCGACCCGGAAACGATCCAGGCGGTCTCGGCGATGATTCATGCCAGGTTCGACGAGATGATGGCCGAAGGAGCCGCCGAGCTCGCCGACCTCGCATCCCGGAGAACCCAACTCGAAGGCGAGCAGCAGAAGCTGCTCCAAGCCCACTATGCCGGGGCGATCCCGCTCGACCTCCTCAAGCGGGAGCAGGACCGGATCACCGCGTCGTTGGAGACCATCGAGCACCGGATCACCGCGCACCACGGCCACTACGCCGACGCCCGGGCGAACCTCGACGACTCCCTGAAACTGTTGTCCAACGCCGCGGACATCTACGGGCACGCCGACGACGCGAACCGGCGGCTCATCAATCAGGCGCTGTTCAAGGCGATCTACATCGACGAGGACAACGACGTGCGCGTCGGCTACCGGAACCCGTACGACGGGCTGAGCCTGTCCGGCCTCCACGCCGACGCACTGAGCTGGGCCGCCGAAGCAAAGAAGATGGGCCAGGCGCGAACCGCGACCAAGGGCGGACCCTTGGTCGCAAGTTCACACCTGACCCGTTTGGGGTGCCTGAGTAGTACGTTCGGCAACTCCGCCCCCAAGACGAAAACCCTGGTCAACCGCCTAGACCGTGGGGTCTACGCGGTCTCCCAACGTCCCAAGAGTAGCGCTCCGAAGGACGATCGTGGCCCTGTCGTGAGGACTGTCGAGACGGCTCAAACTTTTCTCACCGCCGCCGAAGTGGACGCGCTCGTCGGTGACTACCTCGCCGGGATGTGCGTCAAGGCACTCGCCGAGAGGTACGGCATCCACCGCGCCACGGTGTTCTCGCACCTGCGTCGCCGCAACGTGCCGAGCCGCCGACCGGGGTTGGGCCTCGACGAGAAGGCAGAGGCGGTGCACCTCGCACGTGCGGGAGTCTCGATGCGGGCGATCGCCCGTCGGATGGGTGTGGACCGTAAGGCCGTTCGCGTGGCGCTGGTCGAAGCGGGTGTCATCGTGGATGGCACCGACGATTCGCGTCTGACCGACTCGCAGGGGCCCGATCTGACAGACTGAGAGCGTCGAACCGAGTGAAGAGTGACCGTAGAATCCCTCCTCAACACGCCAACTCTGACGGATTGACGTGTGAGACTAAAGTTATGTGCTAGATTCCTTCGTGAAGACGAAGGAGGGCCTCTGTGGTTCAGCAACACGACAGCGACGACTGGCGCAGCGAGTTCCAGCCAGCGGAGCTTGCGGCGCTCCGCGAACGAATCCCGACCGCGATCCAGCGCAGCCAGGATCGCTCGGCCCGCGCCCAGGCAGCGTATGACGATCCCGATGGGGACCAGGACGTATACGGGGCTGGCATGGCCCGTGGTGTGCAGAAGGAGCTCCGCGCACTCCTGTCCGACCTACCTTCCTATCGGGAGGCAAAGGTCCCCACCACCCGGCGGATGCTGACCTTCGTCGGCAACACGCTCATCTTCGCGCAACGGGTGGGCAAGCAGATGCCGCACAACTTTCGCCGTGTTCGGCTCAGCTACTTGCCTGACTCGCGCCGTGAACTCCTCTCGAAGACGAGCAACGTCAAGTACTCGGACCCCGGGCTCTTCGACATCAGTGACGTTCTCGAAGGAGATCAGCCTGCGTCGCTTGAGGATGCGCTCAGCCACGTCGAACTGGCTGTACCTCGCACTACGCTCTTCGTTCCGTACTACAGCAGTACGCCGCACGGTGTGGGTACGGTCTACTTCGCACCCGCGCGATTGAACGGTCGGTACCTGGAGTTTGCAGACCCCGAGCGGCTCACCTATGAGCGCACGCCTTCTTCGGTCGATGCTCCGCGCACCATGTTGAAGCCTGTCGCTGGGTTCAACAATGGCGCACGTCCGCGTACCTCGGTGAAGCTGCGCCAGCGGCGGTCCAAGCAGGAAGGCAGCTGACCGATGCCGACGGAGTACGTAGGCGACGCTGACCTAGCGGCGGTTGCCAGGATGTTTGACCCAGCGCGGTTAGCTCAGGCTCGTCGGATCAGCAAGATGTCTAAGGCTGACCTTCATCGCAAGGTTGGCGTGTCGGCCGCCGCGATCGGACAGTACGAGCGTGGAGAGGTGCGTCCCCGCGCAGAGACGGTCGCCGCACTGGCCACGGCGCTTGGCGTCCCGCCGGGCTTCTTCGCCCTCGGGCGTCCACGCGTCCAGGTGGACATCGCTGAAGCATCGTTCCGTCGACTCCGTTCAACGACTGTCACGCAACAGCAGCAAGCGACTGCGTATGTCGAACAAGCCTGGGAACTCAGCTGCTACCTCGAAGAGAGCGTGGAGTTCCCTGACCTAGACCTCCCAACCTGGGCGCAGGTCGACTCATCGGATGTACCCGACCCCGTGACAGCAGCGAGGGCGATGCGTCAATACTGGATGCTCGGGACCGTGCCGATCAATCACCTCGTTTACGAGCTTGAACAGCATGGCATCCTGACCGTCTTCTTCTCCATGAAGGAAGACCTTGCACTTGACGAGAAGAGCCGGATCGACGCCTTCTCGACCACCGCGCTGCCACGTCCCATGATCGTGCTGACCCCAGACAAGGCCAACGATGTAATGCGGCATCGGTTCTCGGCCGCGCACGAACTCGGACACATCGTCCTTCATCACGGCCGGCAAGGAACAGATAGCCAACTTGAGCGGCAGGCGGACATGTTCGCGGCCGAGTTCCTCACTCCTCGCGATTCGATCCGCGATCAGTTGCCCCGGCGGATCAACTTCAACAGGTACGAGGAGCTCAGCCAGCTGTGGGGGGTCTCCATCAACTCGCTGATCTTCCGGTCCCGGGAGCTCGATCTCATCTCGGAGTCCACAGCCCGTCGCGCGTACATCACGCTGAATGGGATCGCTCGGCGACCCATGCCGGTTCACGACTATCCCGGCGAGCGGCCCGAACTCCTGAAGTCTGCGCTTGAGCTGCTCGACGAAGCAGGCGTGCCGCTGACTCAGGTCGCGGAGGACCTCCAGATGACTCCTCGTCACATACGACGGCTAGCCGACATCGACGATCCCCAGCCCAAGCTGACGCTGGTGAAAGACCATCCAGACAACAGGAAGTAGTGGGCAGCAGTCCCCGCCGAGAAAGGAAAAGATCATGACAGAACCCAACAAGCGAGTAGTCCAGCGCCGAAGCGACGGCGACTGGGAGGTACGGAAGCCAGGAGCTGATCGTGCCAGCGCCGTAACGTCCACACAGGCTGAAGGTATTCAGCGCGCCCGCGCGATCCTCGGCAACGACGGAGGCGGCGAGCTGCAGGTCCGTTCGCTCAAGGGGACGATCCGCGCGCAAGACACGATCGCACCCGGGAACGACCCGAGGTCATCCAAGGGCTGATCGCGACGCGCTTGTTGGCAGTCGTGCTCCTTGGATAGGCGAAGAAGAGAGAGGCTCGATGTGGCATACCGGACCGAGGATGTCTGGGCGACGCCGCACGTGGCGGGCAAGAACGTAGTCCGTCAGTTGCTGGTTCCGGCGTATGGCAACGTCGAGGCACTTGAGGCTGAGTCGGGCCTCGAATTGGTGAGCACGCCCTTCGGACAGTGGCCCGTAACTCGCGCCGCTGAACTCCCAACCGACGGGCCGCTTGCGGCGAGGCTCCCGGTCCGCCGATCAAAGAACGCCCAGATCAAATGGGCAGGTGGTCGAGAGGCAGTTCAAGCGAGCGATGTCATCCGATCCTTCGACGGTGCCATTGGATTCACCGCTCATGATCAGCCCCACAGCCTGAGGCGCCCGCAGATCGCGGCACTTCATTCCATCGTCGGCTATCAGTCGTCCGGTCTATCTGAGCCTGGGATCGTCGTCATGCCGACCGGCACTGGGAAGACAGAGACCATGCTGGCGTGGCTGGTTGCGCAACGCCCCGAGCGCGTGCTCGTGGTAGTTCCCTCAACCGCGCTTCGAGATCAGATCGCGACCAAGTTTGAGACCCTGGGAATCCTTCAGCTCGAAGGCATTGTCGACCGCTCAGCGCTACGCCCCAGGGTGGGACGGCTAGAGGGGCGGTTCGCCGACGATGCCGAGGCGAGAGCCTTTGTCGAAGCGGCGAACGTTGTGGTCGCGACCCCAAACGCGATACACGCCAACGAGCCGGAGGTGCGCGAGGTCTTCTTCCAGGGTTTCACGCACCTGCTTGTTGACGAGGCGCACCACGCTCCGGCTCGAACATGGACAGAGATCATCCGGGTCTTCGCGAACCGGCCGACGCTTCTGTTCACTGCAACGCCGTTCCGTCGCGACGGATTGACGCTGCCCGGCCGGGTCATCTTCCGCTTCCCGTTACGCGAAGCCCAAAAGGAGGGTTACTTCAGCACCATCGACTTCAGTGCGGTGCTCGATCTGGACGATGACGATGAGGCATTGGCTGTGGCCGCGGTTTCGCGGCTGCGAGCAGACCTGGCCGCTGGTCACGAGCACCTGCTGCTGGCACGGGTGGGGTCGAAGGCGAGGGCAGATGAAGTTCACGCGCTCTACACACGCATTGCCCCCGAGTTGACGCCGAAGGTCATCTACGACGCGATGTCGGCCCGTCGTAGAGCAGAGACGCTTGAGGCGATGCGAGCCCGGACCAGCCGCGTGATCGTCTGTGTTGACATGCTTGGAGAAGGGTTCGATCTACCGACTCTGAAGGTGGGGGCATTCCACGACGCGCACAGATCGCTGAGCCCAATGGTGCAACTCATCGGCCGTCTCGCCAGAACATCATCTCCACTCCCGATCGGCAAGGCGAGCGTCTTCGTGCGCCAAGAGCCACGCCACGCACTCTCGCCGATGCGGTTCCTTCTTCGCGAGGACCCCGACTGGGACAAGGTTCTCAGCGATATCACTGAGCGCGCCACTGAGCGCGCGAACGAGGTTAGCGAGTTTGAGGCATCATTCGTCGACAATCCGCCGGATGTACCCGTCGGACTCCTGGAACCAAAGATGAGCGCTAAGGCCTTCGCGACATCCACTACCGACTGGAACCCGCTCGCGGCACGGGAAATCTACAGGGACTCCGTGTTGGACGACCTCATCAGCCTCAACGCAGAAAACACCATTGCCTGGTTCGTTGTCGAGACCATTTCTGACCTGCGGTGGGGAGATATCCCGTCACTTCGTGCCACTGATTACACGCTGCTCGCGATGTACCTCGATCGCGGTCAAGGCATCCTGTACGTCCACTGTTCCGACACGAAGCACAGTCTCGATGACCTCGTAGAGGCGGTGCTCGGCCACGCACCGAGACCAGTCAGCGGATACGACACCTTCAAAGTCTTCTCGAAGCTGGACAGGCTGATTCCCACCAATATCGGCCTTCTCGACGCCCGTGATCGCGACAAGCGCTTCTCGATGCACGTCGGCAGTGACGTGGAGACGGCACTTACGGAAGCTGAGCGCACGCACAAGTCCAACACGCATGTCGCAGCGAAAGCCTTCGAGGAAGGTGAGCGTGTCACCATCGCAGCGTCGCTCTCGGGGAGGTTTTGGTCCATGCGTACCGCTCCGAACCTCGCTGAGTGGCGCACCTGGTGCCGACAGCAAGGTGCGAAGCTGAGCGACGGCAGCATCGACGTTCATTCGCTCTTCCGCTCCATGATCATCCCGATCGACGTAAGAGAACGACCAGCATTCCCAATCCTCGCGATGGAGTGGCCTTGGAAGCTGTACCTGGGAAACGGCACATCATCCAGGCTCAGCTACAAGGACTCAAGCGTGCTTCTGACCGATGCCGAGTTCAGGATCGACGACTATGGCACCAGCGGACCACTCTGCTTCTCGATCATGACTCCCACCTGGGAGCTCGCCTATGAGGGACATTTCGGCTCGCAGGGCCTGCACTACCGTGCGAAGGGCGACGACGCCGAAGTTGTCGGCTGGCGAGACGTGAGAACGCCTTTTTCAACCTGGCTCAACAGCGACAAGCCGACCCTCTTCCTATCGGGAGATCGAATGGTGACCGGAGACGATCGGCTCCTGGCACCACGGACGGAGTTGCCTCCCTACCCGCGCGAGCGACTCCGTGCGCTCGACTGGGCGGGCAATGGCGTTGACATCACAGTGGAGTCGCAAGGGATCGAGCGCAAGGCAAACTCTATTCAGGCGTACATGGCCCGATTCCTGTCGCAAGACCAGACCTTCGACATCCTCATCGACGACGACCGCGCTGGCGAAGCCGCCGACCTTGTAGGTATCCGCGTCGACAAGGGTGATCTTCATATCACGCTGGTGCACTGCAAGTACTCATCGAAGCCAACCGCCGGCTCACGCCTCAGCGACCTGTACGAAGTATGTGGCCAGGCGATGCGTGGAGCACGATGGCGCGACAACGGGGCCCTTCCGCTGCTGGAGCACCTTGATCGCCGAGCGAAGGCGTACGCGAGGAGAACCGGTCTGAGTCCCTTCGAGATCGGCGACCGGGAAGCTCTGTTCGGAATCCGGCAGCAAGCTCCCCAACTGTTCCCTCGTATCTCGACTGTCATCGCGCAACCAGGCCTCAGTATCAAGGCATCCTCGGACGAACAACTCAGGCTGATTGCTGGTGCTGCGTCGTATGTGCAGAGCGTGACCAAGGGCAGCTTCGATGTTCTCGCATCCGAATAGATCGCGCCTACCGGACCCGTCGTGCCCGTAAGCGCCGCGACACGAACTTCCCGAAACCAAAGGAATCCAGGAATCGGAGTGACAGTCCACCGTCTACCTATCGCACGTCAGCTGACGCTTCGTATGAGTTCTGGCTGAGGGTTTCGGTCGTGAGCACCGCTTTCGGCCTGATTCCTGGTCCGGCGCTCCCGTGCGCGAGCCTTCACGACGAGGACGACGCTCACCGGGCCGATGGCCATCATCTTGAGAGCGTTCCAGATGCAGAGCAGAACTACGAGGTGGAGCCATCCTGGGCGGCCGTGCTCTATGAGAATGGTGCACCAGAAGGCGATAGCCAGATAGGGGCCGGCGAGCAGCATGGCTGGCATGCCCCACTTCAGTCCCTTCCTGGTGCGGATCAGGTCGAGCACGATATTGCTCGGCATGTAGCGACGCAGGAAGTAACGGACCTCAGCGCTGGCTGTCCACAGTAGGCGGATCATGATGGGCTCCTCTCAACACGCGAGTCGTTGTCGAGACGGTGCGTGGAGAGTGACCCGAAGGTCTGCCGCGAGCGGCCCAAAGGTAAGGAGAAATCCGCCTCACCTTCAAGGCTACGCCGCGGCGCGGACGTTGGGAAGGGTCAGATGTTGCGCCCAGGTCCGTGCTGGGTGCGCCTGACGGCCAGGAGACCGGCTTCTGCCTGACGGCTCTCATCAGCGACCAACTGACGCACCTTGTCGAGCGCGGCTCGCGCCCTCGCAGCGTCGATCTTCTGCGCGGCTGATTCGGGCGGGGCGCCGAGGGGCGCGTCGTCGGTGATGCGGTAGCGGTCTCGGTAGGCGGCGACCACGCGTGCGGCCTTACGCCAGGCCGCGGCTCGTCGTCGGTCGTCTGGCTGCGCCCCAAGAGCCTTCGTCCACGGTGCGTTCTCGGTGAGTGCAGCTTCGAGTGCGGCGTCGGCGCGGGCCTCGATCAGTTCCTCTCGCTCGTCGAGGGCCTCCCGCATCTCTGCGTCGATGACTCCGTGCGCCTGCGGGATGAGGCCGGTGATGAGTCGCGATGGCTTGCGGGTCCGGCCTGATCCTGCGGGACGTGCGGTCGCCCGCTCGACGCGGTAGTGGAGGACGGCGGCGATGTCGTCGGCGTCACCGAACCCGCGCGCAGCGACGATGCGCGGCAGCAGCGCATCGACATTGTGACGGTTCGCCTCAGCCCGGCGGAGTTCAGCCGCGAGCGGGCCGAAGGCTTCGGACTCGATGGCACTCTCGGCCTGTTCGTCGGTGAGTCCAGAGTTGCGAATGAGGGTGGCCCAGCGGTCGTGTTGGGCTGCGGCGGCGATGGTCTCGTACTCGGCAGCGAGCTGGGCGATCGAGCCCCACCGCTCCTGCTCGGCCACGATGGTCTCGTGCGCCGAGAGTTCGGCACCGCTGTGCTGCAGAACGCCGTACAGCACGCTTCGCGCGGTGGCATGCGGGTCGTCGCCGGGGTATGGCTGCGCGTGGTCGTCGGCGCGGTCGAGGGTCACGTAGGCGTGGTTCGAGTGCCGCCCTCGGGTCATCGCGACGTAGAAGGTCTCCCTCGTCGAGGTCGGTTCGACCAGTACATGCGCGGTGTCAGTCGTGATGCCTTGGGCGCGGTACGCGGTGACCGCGTAACCGAGATCGACATGCTCGGCCACATACGACGCCGGGAGGAGGATGCTGCCGCCGAACCTCCGCCCTCGCCTCCGAGCGGAGATGGTTCCGTCGTCACGGACGGTGGTGCCGGTCACGTAGTCGCGTGCGACAGTGATGGTCCCGTCGTCGCCGACGGCGGTGATGGTCCAGATGTCGCCGTTGCGCACCCAGTCCCGCCCGGCCAGGGTACGGAGGTTCCGGTTGTTGAGGCGCGTGATGATTGTGTCGCCGACCCCGGCGGCGGTGCCGTCGCGCAGCTCGACCTCGCGGTCGGGGTTCAGCGTCTTGTTGAGGATCAGGTCGGCACGGGCGCGACGGTTCAGCGTGATCACGTCGTCGTGAGTTTCGGCGATCAGCACTGACACGAGCCCCGCGTCGCGGTCGGCACGCCAGGCGTTGTATGCCGCGTCGGTCATGGTCTCAGCGTCGCCGTCGGTAACGCGTCCGTGGGAGAGATAACTGTCGATAGCCCCCGTGCGTCCGTGACGAAGCTCGAGCGAGGCGGTCTTCTCCCAGGCGTGGGTGAAGCGGTGAACATCGACCAGTTCAGGCGCGTCGGCCCGGTCTCGGGCAATCATCGCGAACGCGCCGCCGGCGTCGACGGACTGGAGTTGGGCGTAGTCGCCGACCAGCAGCACCTTCGCGCCCGCGTCTTGGGCGAAGTGGGTGAGGCGGTCCAGTGACAGGGTGCCGGCGAGGGAGGCTTCGTCGATGATGACGAGCTGGCCGGCCTCGAAGGTGGCGCCGTAGATGAGGTGGTTCTGCCACCACTTCGCGGTGTTCTCGGTTGCGATGCCGAGATCGTCGGCGAGGACTTGTGCGGCGACCGCTGACGGCGCGAGACCGACGACCGAGCTGGCCCCGTGCTCGGCTTCCCACGCGCGGCGGAGCGCGTTCATGGCGGTGGTCTTGCCCGCACCGGCAGGACCGATCAACACGTCGAGCATCCGGCCCGACACCGCGATACGGGCCAAGGCATCGGCTTGATCGTCGCCGAGCATCCGACCGTCCGCGTCGGGACTGCGCGTGATCTTCTCGACCGTGGCAAGCGGCACCGTCGGACCGGCCAGGTTCGCGGCTCGTTCGAGGAGTCTGTCCTCGGCAGCGAGCTGGGACTCGGAGGTGAACACGGTCGAGCTCTTCGGACGGAACACCGAGGTGCCGTCTGGCCGGCGGAACACGACCGGCGAGGCCGCGAGTTCAGGCGGTGTCAGGCGGAGCGAGACGAGTTCGGCTGCGTCGGCGACCATCGCGACGATAGCTTCCCGGTCCTGCATGGTGGCGAACCGCCAGCCCATCGTCTGCCGGGATGCCTCGGCCATGAGATTCCACCGTCGCCAGGTCGAACGCCTTTCGCCGACGACCTCGACGACTGAATGCCCAAGCTCCCCGATCACGTCGAGCGGCACGTCGTCCGCCCGCAGCAGGAGCGGCTTGTCGTTGTCGGTCATCGCGCGTGCCCACGACGTCGCGTCCTGGCCCAGGGTCTTGCTGGCTCGCGTTCGCCACTCGGCAGTCAGGTCAGCAAGGGATCGGACCTGCTTCTCGGGGCGAGTCGCGAGTGTGGCTTGGGCTCGCAGTTTGAGGATCGTCGCGTTCGATGGTTGGCGTCCGTGCTGGGCAACGTACTCGTCGATGAGCCGGTTCTTCTCCGCGTCGATGTGGCGGGCGCGGGTGGAGAACTCCGCGACCAGCTCCTCTGGCACGCCGGTGATCGCCCACGCTGGGTTCCGGTCGCGGCCCATCTCGCGCGCCTCCCAGGAGACGCCGAAGATGCGAGTCATGTGGTCAGCGAACACGGCTTCGTGTAGTTCGGAGAGCGCGACGACGACGGCGTGCATCGGTCTGCCGTCAAGCGAGCGCCACTTCCCGTCGAGGACGGTCTTGGCCTTGTTGCTGATGACGACGTGCGTGTGGAGGTGAGGGTCGCCGGCGCGGGAGTCGAAGTGATCGAACGCGGTCGCGATGAGCCCGGTGACATCGACCTGTGCAACCGCGCCGTCCCCGGCGGTTGCGCCCGTGCGGGTGGCTGCAACCTCACGTTCCGTGAACGCAACCACCTCCGCAACCGCGCGATGATGCGCCTCGGCGATCAGTGCCTGCACTCCGGCATCGGCGACTGCCCACAGCACTGATGCGGACTTCGGGATGGAGAAGGTGAAGTCGAAGCCCGCCACCGCGCGTCGCGTGCTCCGGGCAGTCTCCTCGGCAACGATCTGCGCGACTGCCTCGCCCTTGGCCCCAGGCGTCATCGTCGGGTCGAGGTTGGCGATCCGCGCCTCGATCCGCTCGTCCTGGCTCTTGTAGGTCGGGAAGGCACGACCGAGCGGCTCGTCGGTGATCGGATCATGGCCAGTCCCCATCAGGAGCTGGAGCTGGTGCTCCGAAACTCGGTCACCCACCTGAATCTCGCCCTTGCCGAGGGCCGCTACGCCCGCGCCGAGCCAACGACCAGGCGGAGTGCCTTCCTTCATGTAGTAGCGGGTGAGCGGCGTGGAGAGTGGTCTGTTCCCGTCGGCTGCCGCAACCGTCTTGAGCAGGTACTTGTAGCCATCACCCGCCGACATCACACGCATCGAAACCGTCATGCTCACCTCCGCTCCTGCCGGGCAGGTGAGCACCCGCACCCGGTGATCTCGGCCGCGGGAATGCTCGGTCAACCTCGATCTGCAAGACGCGTGTGACCTCGAACAGGGCGCGAGCAGAGACCGGAGGCAGTGGCGCGACTCGCGGAGTCGATCAGGGCTCGGTGAACGGCGGGTGTGTCGGAGCCGTGCACCTGACAGGTGACCAGCTCGGCATCAGCTCCGTGACGAGGCGATGCCGGAGACGACCGTCACCGGAGCGGACTTCATGCACGACCTCAACGCCAGCGGCGGCTCAGAACTCAGGATCGGGTCGCTGTTCAGCGGCTACGGCGGCCTCGACCTCG
>CEQL01149277.1_pt1 | contig 13991 bp, 10 predicted proteins | sample 356281 | NCBI WGS metagenome assembly CEQL01 (sample SAMEA2621203, study PRJEB7988) | marine metagenome | biome: marine biome (ENVO:00000447); feature: surface water layer (ENVO:00002042); material: "saline water (ENVO:00002010), including plankton (ENVO:xxxxxxxx)" | depth 5 m
AAAGGAACTTTTATAAATGATGATAGTAATTTACAAACATTAAAATATAAAGAAGAAACTAGGGTTTCTGATTACAAAAGAATATCGTTAGATAATGTTTCAAATATTTCAAAAATATTAAAGTTAAAATTTTCTTATGATAAAAACAGTATGAGTTTTCATTTTGAAAAAAACGGAATGCCTGTAACTTATATACATTTATTAAATTTAATAAAACAAAATTCTATTAAAGGAAATGTTTTAATTAAAGTTTATGCTGAATATAATTAATATAAATAAATAATTAGGAATACTCATTAATTTTGAGTATATTTGTAAAAACAAAAATAATATGGCTTTAGGAGTAAAAGTAATTTTTGATTTAGATAATTCTAAACTTTTAGTAGAAGATAATAACGATTATTCTACATATGGTTTTAGTGGTGATTTACATGTTGTAGTTACTATTACAGGGCCTGCGGGAAGCCTTCATTCAGGAGGAACTTCTAGTAGCCCAGATATAACTATACCATCCACTCAATACACCCCTTCTTCTCCTATTCAGGCAAATAGGAAATTTAATGGTACTGGTATTAATTTACCCTCTACTATAAATGGAACATATAAGATTAGCTACGATATTTATGAACAAGCGGGTTCAGGTTCTGTTTATACAGAAACTTACGCTTTTGACTACTCTTTTACTTTACCAGTAGGCTCTGTTGGTTTGACTGCAACTATGTCTTCTTCTTTATTGACTAGTACAGATTCAACAGTTTATGGTAGTTCTTATACAAATGATTCTTTAACTAGAACTCATAGTATACATCCTCCTGCTGGAGCAGTAGACCCTTTAGGAGTGGCTATACCAGACCCTGCTGATACAGGTAGTACCGCAACACTAACATATACTGGAATTACTACAGGAACATGGAGTTCAACAATATCTTCTTTAGGAGAGTGGTCAACAGGTAGTAGTAGTAGTTCAATACTAACAAGTAAACATTATGTTACAGGAACTGTAACTGGTGGTGCTACAACTACAATAAATTCAGATTTAGGATTGTGTGATGTTTATTGTTGTTTAAAAGCTTTAAACGATAGATATGAGCAGGCTAAATGTAAAAATAAAGATTTAGCTGAAGAGTATAAAGCAAAAATAGAAGATGTTACAAGATTAGTAACCTTGTATGTTCAGGCTGTTTCTTGTGGATTAACAGCTGATGCTAGTTGTTATTTAACTGATATAAAAAACATATCAGAATGTGGAACAGAATGTAAGTGTTATGGTGATAATTCTGTACCTACAAATATTCCTATAGTTTCAACAACAAATACAAGGTCTTTTGTTTTAGAAACTTCTTCTAATAGATTAAATATTACTTCTTCAGGTTCTGGAACTTCTGCAGACCCTGTTGTTTATAGAATGGATTTAGGACCTCAAATAGCTTCAGATATAAATTATGTGGCAGAAAATCTTCAAAACACTAATAGTGTTATAAATGAAACTAGTAGTCAATTAATAAGTGTTATGGAAAGAATAGAGAATACTCCATCTTCAGCAGAAAGACTATCTATGAGGGTTTCTAATATGTACACTGGTAGTGCGGTTAAAATAACAAGAGAACAAGATTTTATAACAGGAACAAGATTTTACAGAGCAGATGGTAATAATATTTCAATTTTGCCTGAAAACTCTAATGAGTCTAATTTTAAAAATTTAAATAACTCTGTTAAAGTTTCAAAACTATACGATTCTTCATGGAAGGACACTTCTTTTTATGTAGAAGCTTTTGTTTTAAATGTTCCGAGTTTAGAAATAGAAATATTTAATTTAGATAAAAAAGGAGAAAATGGATATGGAACTTTTTCATATAGGTTTTTAGATAGAAAAGGATATGTTTTAACAAATAACAAATTAAAAGAATATGGTGAAATTATAGTTTCATTAGATTTAATTTCAGGTATAAATAAAAAATAAGATAAAATGAGTGCATTAAAAAATTTAGGTAGTGGTTCTGGTTATATATATGTTGTTGATTTAGGTGACAATATAATATCTAATTTAGCAAACACATCAGAAAATAAAGATTTAGTTCTTTCTGAAGCTTCTGTAAATGGGGCTTTAGCAAGTGAATCTGGTAGCAACTATTGTGCGACATATAAAAAATACTATATAAACGCTTCTTCAACAGCTGTTTCAGGAACTTTATCTGGAGCTACAGAAATAACTAATTATGTAACAGGTTTTAATTTAGGAAACACCTTGCCTTTTTCATCAATAGTTGTTAATTCAGGTATTGTTACTTACACAAGACATTCTAATATACAAAGAATAGTTGTTGACACAGAATCTGCTACAACTACAGATGATGTTGTTTATATTAAAGAGGCTAATAATTACCCTGCAGATGGAGATATACTTATAATAATGGGGTCAAACTCAGCCAGAGTTTCCTCTTTTATTGACTCTAGTGTTAATGCTGGTGAGGATGCAGCTATAGCTAATGGAGGTGTTCTTCTAACTGGCTATGGTCAATTAGAATTAGATTCAAATACTAAATTTGACACTTTTGATAATAATCACTCTTTAATGTTAATGTATTCTTCTACCACAACTAAGTGGCATGAAGTAAACAGAACTCCTAGTGCTGTTGTAAATAGAAAAAAGTTAAAAGACGCTGGTATACCTATTTCGGTTTTAGGCTCACAAATTATTTCAAGTATAGTAGGGGGAGAAAATTATACTATTAAAGTAGATGAAAGTCCAGGTGTAATTCTTGTTACAGGAACTCACTCTATTGGTAGTTCTAATTTTACTATAAATAAACCTACAGGAGGTGTTCCTGAAGAAGGTGAACACTTTGTGGTAGAGTGGGATGCAAATTTAACAACAACAGGAACGGTAAGTATTTTTGGGACTACTGTAGATAATGAAACGGTTGCTATTGGAAGCACAAGGCCTTTTGTTGTAGCGACAAGGTATTTAGATGGAGGGTGGAAAAAAGGAGTTATTTTTAGAGATGAAGGTGCTATGGAAAATGATTTAGGAAATCCTTCTTCAGACGGAATGATACTGTCTTCTACAGCTGCTGGTGTAAGAAGTTGGGTTAAGTCAGAAAAAGTTGTTAACACTGTAAGTGCTACTTATGATGCTGCGACTATGGCTAAAGAAGTTGGAGAGACTCCAGTAGTTATTGCTACAGATGCTTTTCCTAAAGGTGCTTTAATAATGTGTGATGAAGCTATAATAGAAATGGAAGCAGCTTTAACTTCAGGTGGTAGTGCAGATGTATCTATTGGTGTTAATGGTGGTGGTATATCTCAAGATATAGATGCTATACATAATTCTACAGATTTTAATGCGGCACCATTTTCTAGTGCAACAGCAGTAACTAGAAGTAGTCCAGGTGGAAGTGTTACAATTTTAAAGCCTTCTAGTGGGCCATGTAATATAGAGGTAAATGTTACTACAGCCGATTTAACAGGGGGTAAGTTTACTGTTACCGTTCCCTATATGACATCATAAAAAATAAACTATGGCTATAAACGTAAACGAATTATATAAATTTGTTCAGTTTGTTGCAAACAAAGAACAATCTGGATTCATAAAGCCATCAGAATTTAATTTAGCTGTAGATAGGGCTCAAATGCAATTCTTTATGGAAAGATATGGTAATCCTGCTGAATATCAGCCTGGAAGACCTATACCTAGAGTTGCGTATAATCAGACTCAAAAAGTTTCTGACGACTTAAGAATATTTATAAGAAGACAAGCAATACCTGTAGATACAAATGGTATTATGTTGTACCCAGAAGATTATCTTCATTTTAGCTCTGCTACATATAATTTTATTGAGCAGCCTGTAACAACAGAAGTGCCAGATGATAATTGCGATGATTGTCCTCAAGGAATGACAACTACTGTTACTGTTGGAGAAATAAAAAATCACACTATAAGTGTTAGGCCTGTTGATGATTCTGAATTAACAAATATACTGGGTAGTAGTATAGTTGCTCCAGATGAAAAACATCCTGTTTTAACTTTCTATCAAGAAGGGGTACAGTATCATCCAAAAAATTTAGGTGCTGTTAATTTTGTTTACTTAAGAAGACCTAGAAAACCAGAATGGTCTTTTACAACAAACGCACAAGGCAGACCTGTTTATGACCCTGCTACTTCTATAGATTTAGAGTGGCCAGAACAAGTTTTTAACGAAATAGCAATAAGAATTTTATCTTTTGTAGGTGTTAATTTAAGAGAAGGCGAATTGACTCAATATAGTGAAGGAAAAAGACAAACAGGAATATAAAATATGGCAACAACAAAAACACAACTATCAGAACAAATACTCAGATTATTAAACTCTGGGGATGTAACTCATGATAATGCTATAGATGGAAGAGAAATACTTTTAGCTGTAGAGCAGGAAAGAGATAGATTAATTAGACAAAGACTAATGGAATCTATGCAAAGAGGTGAAGGTACTATACCTGGAGATGTTATAAGTGCTTTTGATAGTGTAAAAATAAAAAAAGACCATGTAAAAAAATTATTATATTCTGATTTACCTGGAAGACCCTTATCTTTATTTGACGATAAAGGTATAGTACATGTAAGTTATACAGCAGACCAATCTAACGCTTTTGTAAGAATAGCTAACGGAAACTTAAGTTTATACAAAGGCTTGTTGTCTTCAGATATTGGAGGTAGAGGTGGATACTGGTTAGAAGGTGATAGAATATATTATAATGAAGCTATAGATGACTGTTGTGGAAACATGGTAATTATAAAAATGGTTATGAATGCTGGAGATGTAGACCCTTCACAACCGTTTCCTATACCTGCAGATATGGAGGCTGCTGTTATAAGAAATGTATTACAGTTGTATGGAATGACAAAATCAGCTCCTAACGATGAAGTAAATGATAACTTAGAACAATCTTAATATGCCAAAAGACGTAAAATTAGATGAGGTAGTAAAATCTTTGTTAATACAACACGGAGAGCAGACAGAACATAAATATATGATGTATTTAGAAGCTGCTATAAGAGGTTTAAAAGAATTAACATTTGATATTTTACAAAATATTAAATCAGAAACACTAATTGTTAATGATAATTTAACTGTTGATTTACCATGTGATTACGTTAATTACACAAGAATAGGACTGTGTAGAAGTCATGGAAGAATAGAAACTTTAGGTTACGATGAGTATTTATGCACACAACATAATGTAGATGTTTGTGGAGATGAAATAGCTAATGATTTTAGCGGAGAATCAAGTGTTAGTGGAGGAAACTCTAGAAATGGAGAGTTAACAGGTGGTTGGTACGGATTAGGCGGAGGTTATCGTAATGGTTATTATAGAATAGATAGAGATAAGGCAAGAATAGTTTTATCTTCAGAATTAGCAGGTCAGTCCATAGTGTTAGAATATGTAAGTGATGGTTCTAATCCTAATGGAGATATGAAAATTAATGCTTTAGCAGAAGAAGCTCTTAGGGCTTATATGCACTGGAAACTAATACAAAGAAGAAACGGTGTTCCTATGCAAGAAAAAGAAGCTGCTAGAAGAGATTGGTATAATGAAAAAAGACTAGCTAGAGCTAGAATCGTAAACTTTACTCCTGACCAGGCCTGGAGAATATCTAGAAAACAAGTTAAGCAATCACCAAAATTTTAATGGATGGCATTAGAAAAAAAAGTATTTGTTGGTGGTGGAATGGACAAGGACACCGATTCTAGATTTGTAGCTAAAACAGACTACAGAGAAGCTCATAATGTTCGTATAGCATCTTCTGATGAAGGAAATGAGGGGATAGTAGAGAATATACGTTCTAACCTTCTAATAACCAACAATAATTTAACAGCTTTAGGGTGTAAGGTTATTGGAGCTCACGAAGATTTAGACAATAAAAAAGTATATTATTTTGTAGCAGGACCTACAAGTGCTGGGGGTAATGCTATATATCAGTATGACACCAGTACAGAGGTTGTAACTACAGTTCTGCAGGATTCTTTGTTAAATTTTAATATAGAGTTTTTAATAACTGGTGTTAATTTAATAGGAACAGATGAGGATAGGTTTCCTTTAGGTTTACTGTATTTTACTGATGATTTAAATCCACCAAGAAAAATAAATATTGATAAAGCTATAAGATACACTAGTTCTGGTGGTACAGACCCTGAAGGTTATCAAACAATATCATTTGATTCTTTAGATGCTATAAAACACCCTCCTTTTTTACAACCAACTTGTCAAACTTTAAATGTAATTAATGCCTTTTTAACAGATACAAACACTATAAGTAATCAGTTAAAACAAAAGTCATGGCAATTTAAATACAGATGGGTTTATGATGATGGAGAAATATCTTCATGGTCTCCTAATAGTTTGGTTCACACTAATAATGATTTTGATTCTTTTTTTAATTCAGGAACAACATCTTTTTTACGTAATGTTTTACCTGTAACTTTTAACACAGGGGGTGAATTAGTAAAAAGAATACAAATAGCTACAAGAAACACTAATGATATGGATGATTGGCTTCTTGTTTGCGATATTAAAAAATCTTATTTAAAAGAAAAGGTAGGGCCTACTTTTACAACTATTGCTCCTTTTCCAACTGGTTCTTCATTACCTGACGGTCAAGACTTTGTTTTTTATTTTTACAATGATGGTATATATAACACTATAGATGTTGTTGAATCTGCAAAATTATATAATGATGTTCCTCATTTAGCAAAAGCACAAGAGGTTGTAGATGGTAATAGATTAGTTTATGGAAATGTAGTTACAGGACAAACTGTTGATACTGAATTAGATGTTGCTCTTACTCCAGGAAATGATGGAGATAGTGCTTTAAGTACAGATATAGGAACAATTATTAATTTAAACTGGCAAATGTCAACAAGAGGAGATTGGTTGGATTTAACAAATCTTTCTAGCCGATGGTATGTGGGTAATCAAAGAGTGTACAGAAGTACTCACAGGATTCGTTTTGAGGTTCCTGACATATGTGATGCTGGTATAGCTCAATACAGCATACAAGTAACTGACTGGTTTATTGGTCATCAGGCTTCAAAAAATAATTGTCAAATAAATACAGGAGATGCAGAAATAGACTTAGGTATGGCTATAGTTAATATTAACTACCAATCTTCTCCTTACACTCCAGCTTTTGGTAATGCTTTAGCTATTGCTGGAGATATGGCTAACCAATTAAATCAAGGTGGGACTCAAGCTGGTTCAACAGATGTTAGACCTATAACAGGAGGAAGGATAGCTTCTGTAACCTTAAATAGTGATAGGGTACTTACTTCTAATAATTTTTCAGGAACTTTTTCTTGGGGAGCTTATAATGCTGGAGGAACAACATACTTAGAATGTCAAATAACAGGAGAAGCTGGACAATGGATGCCTTATTCTATTGTTTCTGGTTCTTTTAGCCCTACTTTACAAGGAACTCCAGGTGTTCAAGGTTCTAGTGGTCAACTTTTTGGATTTTCAGTTCCTTTTGGTAGTAATAATACTTATCAATGGGGTCAAATGACTTCAAATACTGGTTGTACTTTTTTTAATGGAGGTAATACTAGAGGTCGTTCTTTTAGTGCTTTTCCAGGTGCTACAGGAGCTTCTATTGCTTTACAAAATTTGTTTTTTATTGCACAAATGTCAGGTTCAAGTAATTGGGAAGTAGGTACTCCAAATCAACCTGTTGTTAGTGCCTCTTCAAACATTGCACCTGGCGGTGTTTGGGGTATACAAAACATATCAGACGCATCTTTAATTAATTTTTTAATAGGAGTTCAATCAAGAATAAATCAAAATATAGGAGGAGTTACTTTTATAAATGAATCAATATGCCCTGATGTTACAGGCCCACCTGCTGTAGCTGTTGTTCCTACTTTTAAAACTGGAGCTAGACACAGATTTGGTCTTGTTTATTACGATAGGGCTTTAAGAAGTTCTTCTGTTCAGTTAGCTTCAGACTCAGAAGTATATATACCTAGAATGGCAGAATCAACAACTTTAAATCCTAATGGTTATACTGGAGAATGGTATATTGATTGGGCGATAAACCACCCTGCACCTGATTGGGCTGAATATTGGCAGTGGGTTTATGGAGGAAACACTTTAACTGATGATTATTATCAGTTTGTTTGTCCAGGTATTTATAGAGGCGTAGGAGCTGTACAGGATATAGAGTCACGTCAAGAAGACAGAAACACCGATAAAGACAGGCAAAGAGCAAGAGGTGCTGTTGCTGCTCCTGATTATTCTGCTAATTTACTTGTTGATATGTCTGCTTTGAATAATTATGTTTTAGAAGAAGGAGGAGAGGCTGCTGTATATAATTTTGAAGAAGGAGACATGTTAAGAATAGTTTCTGATGCAAACGACAACCCAGCTGTAAATGAAGCGTGGGAGTTTAAAATATTAGGAAAAGTTGGTTTTGGAAAATATCCTTTAATAGACTGGACTACTTCTAATGCTGGTGCGGGTAGTGCAACTTCAGCTTGGAATCCAAACGGAGAGTATAAAGAGCTTTTGGTTTTGGCTAATGAAACAGCCTTGTTAGCTTTGTTCCAAACAGGCGTAACAGCAGTTTTACAAGATTATACAATGGAGGTTTATTCTCCTAAAAGAAAAACAAAAGAAAAGTTTCAAATATACAATGAATTTGGTCACACAGGAAGATGTGTAAGAGTAAATGGTGTAAACTGCCACTCATCTGTTATTGGAGATGTTTCTCCTAATGTTCAAGCACAAGACGTTGTTAATTCAATTCCTGCACAAGGTAGGTTTACTAGAGGAGATGCTTATTATAGAATTAGAGCCTCTAAGTCTAATAAATTATTTACACCTATGGAGTCTTTTCATTTTACAGATAAATACACTTCTGATTTTTGGGATAAAGGAAGACCAAATGCTGTTTTAGAAGATTTTAGAAGAACAAGAAAACATTCTACAGTGTTATACTCAGAACCTTACGTTCCAAACACATATATTAATGGTTTACATTCGTTTTTTCCTGATGTTTCTTTTCAGGAGTTTGAGAGAAGTTATAACTCTATACAAAAATTACATTCAAAAGACAATTCTTTAATTATTTTTCAAGAAGACAAGGTTTCTAAATCATTAATAAAAAGAGATATAATATACAATGTAGATGGTAGTGGAAATGTTGCTACTTCTGATGTTGTTGTTTCTCAAGCGGTTCCTTACTTAGGAGATTATGGTATATGTAAAAACCCAGAGTCTTTTGCTTCTCATGGATTAAGAATGTATTTTTATGATGTGAGAAGAGGTTGTGTTTTAAGATTGTCTCAAGACGGATTTACTGTAATATCTGAAAATAAAATGAAAGAGTATTTTACAGATAAATCAGAAGAAATATTAGCTCTTCCTAAAGACTATAAATACAATGTTTATGGAGTTTATGATAAAAGATTTGAAGAATATATAATAGCTTTTGAAGAACATAAAGGAAATGCTCCTGGAGTACCTCCTTCAGAAATACCAGAAAATGATGAGGTTGTAATAACCCCTTCAACTAGCATGACAACAGAAAGAGTAATATCAAGACCAGCCCCTAGAACTTCTACACCTACACCTAGCTCTGGTGGAGGAGGAATGGGTGGTTATTAAAATATAAATTATGAGAGAAGTAACAGGATACCCACCAGCAACATTAGGTTTTAGCGAAAAAACAAAAAGATGGACATGTTTTTATTCTTATTACCCTGACTACATGTGTAGTGCTAATACAGGTATTGTTACTTGGCAAAGAGCACAGTTATGGAAACATAACGCTACAAATGCTAATGTGGGTCAAGAATACAATTATTTTTACGGTTCTCCTGTAAATAGTGAGATTCAAGCTATAAGCAACGAAATTGTTTCTAACAATAAAATATATAAAGCTATAAGTTTAGAGTCAGATGAGCCATGGGACGTAGATTTTGTAACTCCAAATGGTCAAGAAAGTAATGTAGTTATATCAGATTTTGACACAAGAGAAAATATACACTACACAGATATGTATAATGACATAAATAGTCCTGGTGGATTGTTAGAAGGAGATAGAATAAGAGATGTTACTCTTTTAGCAAAAATAAAATTATTTGCATCATCTTTAACTAGGTTATTTGCTGTTAATTTTAATTTTTCTAATAGTTTTAGAAGTAATAAATAGTAAAAAGATTTGTCAATATAATAAAAATAAATTATATTTGTAAATAATTAAATTAAATATGAGTTTGTTAAAGGAAAAAAAGGATAAGTTATTAGTAAAAGCTTTAAGAAGAAGAATATTTGATATAGAAGAAGCTATAAAAAACAATAAAAATCCTAAGTATCAAAGTTTTTTTAATGATACAAAAAATTGTCCTTTAAATCATTATTTTTCTGACGGTATATATGTTAGAGAAATAACTATACCTGCTGGAATGGTTATAGTAGGTAAAATACATAAACATAGGCATCCAAACTTTTTAATAAAAGGTAAGGTTATGGTTATAACAGAACAAAAAGGAGAGGAAATATTGGAAGGGCCTTGTTTTATGATGTCAGAGGGAGGGACAAAAAGAGCACTTTACGCTGTAACAGATTTAGTATGGACAACTATTCATCATAATCCTACTAATACGCAAGATTTGGATAAAATAGAAGATATAGTTATAGCAAAAAATTATGAAGAATACGAAAAGTTTTTATCTTCAGAAAAAAGTGTAGTAAAAAAAATAAAGAATAAAATAATAAAAATGTTAAGCTTATGAGTTGGGTAGCAGCAGGTGTCGCAGTAGTAGGAGGTGGCATAAAATTATATCAAGGTTATCAGCAAAAAAAAGCTGGTGAAAGGGCTGAAGCGGAAGCTGAAAAAAACAGGCCTGAATTTGAAATACCACAAGAAGAAATAGCAAATTTAAGAGATGCTCAAAAAAGAGCTATGAGTGGTTTACCAGAAGCTCAAAGAAGAGCTGCTGAACAAGATATACAAAGAACATCTCAAGCAGCTATGAGAAGTTCTGCTACAAGAAGAGGGGGGTTAGGTATGATTTCACAAGTAGCGGCACAAGAAGGTCGTTCTAACCTAGCTTTAATGCAAGCTGATGTTCAGGCTAGAAGGCAGAACATACAAGATATGATGAGGCAAAGAAGTGTTATAGCTGGTTATAAACAAAAAAGATTTGAACATGAATATAACGAGTATAGTGCAGATTTAGATTACGCTAGAGCACAGATAGGTGCTGGTATACAAAACCAACAAGCTGGTATAGACGGTATACTAGGAGGTGTAGGTCAGGGTATTGCAGGTAGCATAGTTAACAAACAAATGCAAATGCAAATGCAAAATCAAACTAACAATACTAACAATACTACTAACAACAATCAGTCTAATCAGTTTCGTTTAGGAGGTGGTGATGGTAATATATTTACAGGAAAAAGAAGGGAAGCGTATAATCAGTTTACGCAAGGTACTGGTATGTTTGCTGAAAACGACCCTTATATGGAACCTAGTGTAGACCCTAATATAAGTTTTAAAGAATTTAGACAATCAGAATTTAACCCTTACGGTCCTTCTTTTTTAGATAAAACTAGAGGTTATTTTGGAGGACAATAAAAAGATAAAAAAATGGCAATAAAATATCCAGGAACAAATATGATAGGCTATGGTAAGGCTCAGGTCTGGAAAGACAGAGATATTACCAGGGGTGCGGAAATGGAAAAAAGAAAAAAATGTCCTCCAGGTTATATGTTTGATGGGCAGAAATGTGTTCCTTTGCCAAAAAAGAAAGATATATTATCTGACTTAAAAGATATAGATATATCAAAAGTAAGAAATGCTGAATTAACAGGTGATAATAATCTTTATCAACAAAAAGATGATATTATAGCTTTTGGCGTTGCAAATATGGCAGCTATACAAGATAAAAGTGATGGAGGTAAGGCTTATATGGAGTTTGAAAAAATGAAAAGCAACCTTCAAAGAAATATAATAATGTCTGTTAATCAAAAAGCAAAAGATACTGAGGTTTTAAACATGATGCAAGAGGATGAAAACTTTATGACTCCTACAAACATGGACATGTGGAAACAAACAACATCTACATCTATGTTTTCTGAAAATTGGAATCAACAGTCAGAAGATTATAGTCAAGATGAAATTGATAGTGCTAAAAGTGAATTGCAAAATAAGTATTATGAAGATGATGGTGCTGGTAATATAGTTTTAAAACCTAACATGAGTGAGGATGATTATAATTCTGAAGTTGCTAAAATGGAAGAACAAATTTCTTCAGGAAAACCTATAGCTGGTGTAGGAGAGCTTTACAATCAAATTGAACCAGAGTTTAATTACAATGAGATTATTAAGAATGCTGTTGAAGATTTATCTGTTGACGAACTAACAAGATTATATGATGGTAAAACAAAAACTAGTGGACATGATATGTATACAGAAAAACAAACTGTTGCAAACGAGTCTGCTTTAAATGCTATGAATGGAGCTTTCCAAGGTCATCAGTATGGACAGTATATACAAAATCGTATTCAAAAAGATGCGGAAGCTTTGGGTATGGATGTTAATGAATTTTTATTACAACAAGCAAGTCCACATTTACAAACTAAGTTTGGAACTTGGTATGGTAGAAAGGCACCAGTAACAAGAATAAATGTTAGTACTGGTCAAACAACTCCAGCTTCTAGAGGAAGTTTATTAGAAAAAGGTTCTGTGTTTGATTATGCTGGAGGTGCATTCACTACTACTGCTAATGGAGTAGAAACATCTATAACTCCAAAAACAAACTCTAAGATGTACTTTGAAATGACTCCTGACAGAGAGTTCCAGGGTAAACCTACAGGGTTCCAGGTTCTTCAAACTTATAAAGTAGGTAATAAAACGTTACAAGGAGGTTATTATCAAAATACTACTATGACGGAGTTTGTCCCTAATTCTATACATTATTACCATACAGCTCCAAAAGATATTACAATAAACGGAACAAAGTATCAAGGTGGAGCAATGATTAACGATGATGACTGGTCTGCATTTATTTCTGGTAAATCAAAAGAAGATATTGTAAAATTAGAAAACCAATATTCTAAACCTTGGCTTAAAGGTACTCAGAAAAATGGTAAAGGTGAGGTTGCTTACAGATTTAATGGTGCTGCTAAATCTCAATTTGAGCAGTGGTTTGTTACTTCTACAAACGCCAAAGACCCTTATAAGGCACTTGAGGACCTTTTAGCAAAAGCAAGCTTAAAAAGAAATGCAAAAAACAGATAAAATAAATTAAAAAATGGGAATACTGCAAAGATTAGGATTAAAAAAATCAGATTTTATATCTGAAACGGAAATAATTCAAAGAAAAAACGACCGTATATTTACAGAATATCAAAGTAAACCCAACGAAACTTTTTATGTTTCTGGTGCTTATGGTGGTGGTGAAATACCTTATCACTATAATCAAGATGGAGAGATTGTTTCAGGAGAGTATAAAAGTGAAGAGTCAAACATAGAAAATCAAGAAGGTTTTGAAAATGAAGAAACTGAAATAACATCTAATGAAAACACAGAAGAAATTACAGAAAATAACAATGAACAAGATGGAGTTTCTCAGAATGATGATACCGAAGTCACTGGGGCCCCACAAGAGCAAGAAAGTGTATTCACGGAAGAAGAAACATCGGAAGAAAACATTGTAGATGATAAAGATTTATATAAAAACTCTGACAAAAACTTTGTTGCTGAAGAATTGTATTTAACAATGTCTAATTCTCCTGAATTAACAGACCAAGAATTGTTAGATAAATTTCCTGAGTTTAATGATGACCCAGTGATACTAAATCACTTTAAAAATTACTCGCTAAACTTTGAAAAACAATACAAAGAAGAAGTAAAAAAAAAAGATACAGAGCAAGATACAGACGTTTCTACAGAAAAATCAGCAGCATCAGATTCAGAAACCCAATCTACTTCAAAAGATGATAAAAAGATTGAT
>CEQL01149271.1_pt1 | contig 13963 bp, 12 predicted proteins | sample 356281 | NCBI WGS metagenome assembly CEQL01 (sample SAMEA2621203, study PRJEB7988) | marine metagenome | biome: marine biome (ENVO:00000447); feature: surface water layer (ENVO:00002042); material: "saline water (ENVO:00002010), including plankton (ENVO:xxxxxxxx)" | depth 5 m
TTAGAGAGCCAAATAAATTTTAAATACCAATCATCCCAGAAAGTATCATAAACATCGTTAAAGTTTGCCATTCTACTCTCTAAATCTAGTAAATCGTATGAGGTAAGTTCGTCTAAATGTTTTGTCGAATTAAAATAATCTTGATACATTGACACAGAACCAATAGGAATAACCTCTTTAATTTGAGAGTCTTGATTTAATATTATTTCTGAAGTCTTTTTCCCAATAGACAAAAAGTAATCACAATCAACAAACATTCCAAACGATGAATAAATTCCCATAACTCTTTGAGTAAGAAAAGTATATTTTCCACCAAAATTTTTAAATAAGAAGTTTTTTAAGCTGCTGGATCTATAATATCGCTCTTGCAGTAAAAACTTAGCTTTATGATTTTTAAATATAGATGAATATTTATAATAAATCTTAAAAATATGTAAATTTAAACCAAAAAGATTATTTTTTGATTTAAAAGATAAATACAAGATTTTAAGTGGCAGGTATACAAAATAATCATAATAAAATTTTAGGTTTACATTGAAGCTTAAATTTTTATACCTATTAAAAAAAAGGAAATTATTTTTTTTGTCAAATTGTTTTAAAGTTGTAATAAACAAGATTTGAGGAAAATATTTTTCAAATTCTTTAAAAGCCTTTATACTATTTTCATGATCTAAATCATCAACTATTAGTTCATATATTTTTTTTGTTTCATTATTTCCATTAGAAAAAATAACTATGTATATAAAAAAAAATATGAATTTGAAAAAATCTTTAATTGCATTTGTGTAAAAAAAGTTCGAATTGTATCTTCCTAAATTATTATTAAAATTATATTGCAAGTAATGTTTGCATTCTTGTTGTAAAATATTTTTTGGTATATTTATTTTTTCTGATATTAATTTGAGATTAATTTCAATATATTTACTTGATAAAAATTGTTTTGTATAATTTATTAATAATTGACTATTTTTTTTGGCATCAAATTTCTTATTTAATTTAAAATTATTAAGTATCATTTATCTAATTTATAAAAGTTGAATTTGGATTTTTTTCCCAATTGTATTTTTTTTGGGGTTTAATCCATGAGGGGCCATAAATTTGAAAAAAATATTCTTTATAGTTAGAAGGAATATTTATCATTAATCCTTTAAAATAATATTTTTTAACATTAATAAATAATTCTGCTGAAGTTTTAAATCCCGCTTGTTTATAAAAGATTTTATTCTTTATAAGAAATTTTTTTAATTTAATAAAAAAGTTTCTAGAAAATCTAAATTTATTTATAATTCGATTATGTCTGCCTTTATAAGATCCAGATACTGATAATACATAAATTAATCTCATTAGAACGTTTGAGTGTGCATAATGTCTCTGAAATGCATACCTTTTATCATGAGTTAATTCGTAAATATTAAGATCAACGTCCCGCCCGCCTAATCTTCTAAAAGTAATAATGTTATCGTTATCAAAAAATTTTTTTTTTATTTGAAATTTCTTATCTTTAAAGCATTTCAAAATTAAATTTTTTTTTAAATTTTTTTTCCATATTCCTAAATCTATATCATTGTCCCAAGGTATTAATTTTTTATCTCTCATAATGCCTAAAAGAGTGCCGTGACAAACCCAATATCTTATTTTTAATTTATTCAAAATTAATATAGAATCTGTGAAGTTTTTATCTGTTTTTAGAAATTGCTTAGGCATTTAAAATAGTTTATACCAAACTAATTCTTAATTTATATTTTTTATTAATCTGTGTCTAGCTACATGAAAGAAAGTTTAAAAAAATTCTATTTAAACAAAAAAGTTTTAATAACTGGTCATACAGGTTTCAAGGGCGCCTGGTTGACTGCTGTTTTGCTGAGAAATAAGGCTAAAATAATTGGAATATCAAAAGATATTCCTACAAATCCTAGTTTATATAAAATTTTAAAATTAGAAAAAAAAATCAAAGATCATAGATTTGATTTATCTAGTTATGAGAAATTTAAAAAAGTTTTAATTTCTGAAAAACCAGATATTATTTTTCATTTAGCAGCCCAAGCGATTGTGAGTAAATCTTACAAAGATCCTAAAAAAACATGGAACTCAAACTTGATATCTTCTCTTAATTTATTGGAAATTTTAAGAAAATTAAAAAAAAATTGTATCGTTGTGCTAATAACTAGTGATAAGTGCTACTTTAATGTTGAAAAAAAAACAGGATACAAAGAGAGTGAAAGACTTGGTGGAAATGACCATTATAGCGCTTCAAAAGCATGTACAGAAATCTTATTTAATTCATATTTTAAATCAAATTTACATAAGAATTCAAAGCTCAGAATTGCTACAGCGCGAGCAGGAAATGTTATTGGTGGTGGAGACTGGGCAAATGACAGACTTATACCAGATTGTGTAAGTAAGTGGTCAAAAAATAAAGTTATTAAAATAAGAAATCCTAATTCAACAAGGCCATGGCAACACGTTTTAGAAGCAATTTATGGTTACTTATTTTTAGCAATAAAATTAAAAAATAATAAAAAAATTAATGGTTTATCTTTTAACTTCGGTCCAAGTGAGACAAGATCAAAACCGGTTAAAAATATTCTAAATGAATTTAAAAAATATTGGAAAAAAATTAAATGGAAATATGAAAAAACTTTTTCTTTTACAGAAACAAACTCTTTGAGACTTAATAGTGAGTTATCTAAAAAATTACTGAATTGGGAATGTAAGTTGACTTTTTCTGAGATGATTAGCTTAGTTAGTAATTGGTATTTAGTATATTACAAGAAAAAAAATAATGATTTATTTCAATTTACTAGTGATCAAATTGAAAAATTTGAAAAAAAATTCTTTAACAAATAAAATACTAATTTATCTTAAATTAATTTAATTTTTTGGCCCAATCATAAAATTTTTTGAAACCTTCGTTAATATCAATAAATTTTTTTTTATGTATAAATTTTAGTATAGACTTATCTGAATATATTCCATGTTGATCTCCAGGGGTATTTTTTTTAATTACAATTTTACTTTTTTTAATATGTATTTTTTGTAAAATTTCCAACATCTCAGTCACTTTAGTTTTTTTTCCAGTTCCTAAATTAATTATTTTATTTTGCATTTTTTTATTTTTTAAAGCTTCTATCCAAATTTCTACAACATCATCAATATAAATTAGATCTCGGAATCTATTTAAACTTCCTTTTACTATAATCTTATTTTTTTTAAGAAGACTAGCTAAGTAAATAGAAACCATTCCTTGTTTTTCATTTAATAAATCTTGCCCTGGTCCATAAACATTAAAAATTCTAAATATGGTAAAATTAAAATTATTCGAATTCTTTATAATATAATCTTCTGACAATTTTTTATGTAAACCATAATAAGAAAGGGGTTCACAAATAGCGTTTGTATTTGCCTTACTTACTGTATTTCCATAAACTGACATTGAACTCGCATAAAAAAAACTTTTGATAAAATTTTTTCTTGCGAAATCTATTAGATTATATGTAGTTATAAAATTTCTATTTAGATCATTTATTGGATCCTCAAAACTTTTTTCTCCCGATGATTGCCCTGCCAAATGAAAAATGTAATCTATATTTTTGGGTAGTATAGATAATTTTTTTTTGTTTGAGAGATCAATATTAAAGAATTTCATTCCTTTACCAACGTTTTTTTTTAAACCTGAGGAAAAATCATCACAACCAATAACAGTATAATTTCTTTTGAGGAGTTGAGAACAAATTTTGCTTCCAATAAACCCAGCAGCACCAGTAACTAAAATTTTTTTTTTAATCAATTTATTTATGAATTTTATTATTTTTTAACAAACTTTTCTTTGTCTAATCTAAAAAAATATCTTTTTTTTAAAAATTGAGAATTTAAAATTATATTTTTTTTCAACTTTTTTTATTTTTATTGAATGTTTTACTTTAATTATAATTATTAACATTTATAAAATAAAAATAAAAACATTTAATTAATAATAGAATATATTTTAATGAAAGTCGTTATACTTGCTGGTGGTTATGGAACTAGATTATCAGAATATACAAAATTGATACCTAAACCGATGGTCAAAATTGGTGGAAAACCTATTATTTTAAGAATTATAAATTTATACAAAAAATATGGCTTTAAGGAGTTTTATATAGCTCTTGGCTATAAAGGAAATGTTATTAGAAATTTTTTTAAAAAAAAAATAAAAGGTGTAGAAATAAATCTTATTGAAACTGGAAAAAATACCATGACGGGAGGAAGGCTGAAAAGACTTAAAAAATTTCTGGGTAATGAAACATTTCTTATGACTTATGGTGATGGTGTTAGCGATATAAATCTCAAAAAATTGGTAAATTTTCATAAAAAAAATAAGTCTGTGATGACTCTAACCGCAGTTAGACCTCCAGCAAGATTTGGATCAATTAAAATCAAAGGAGATTATATCCATTATTTTAAAGAGAAATCTTCAGTTGATGAAGGATGGATAAACGGAGGATTTTTTGTGATTGAGCCAAAAATATTTAAATATATTAAAAATGATAATACTTACTTAGAGAGAGAACCTTTTGAAAAACTAGCTAAAAGAAAAAGTATTAAGGCTTTTAAACACGTGGGTTTTTGGCAATGTATGGATACTAAAAGAGATAAAGTTTTACTAGATAAAATTATAAAAAAAAAAAAATTTAAAATTTAATTTGAAAAAAAGAATTCTTATAGTGGGAGGTACTGGATTTTTAGGGAAATGTTTGCAAAAAAAATGTTTATCAAAAAATTTTGAAGTGACAATTTTATCTTCGTCAAAAAAAAAAGTAAAAAAAAAAAATGGACAAATTTTTTGTGATATATCAAAAAAAAAAGAATTATCAAAAAAACTTAATAACAAAACTTTTGATTTTGTTGTTAATCTAGCTGGGTATATAGACCACTCAAAAAAAATTAAAACTTTTAAGACTCATTACATTGGATGTAAAAATCTTGCAGATCATTTTAAGAATAAAAAATTGGAAAAATTTATTCAAATTGGTAGTAGTGTTGAGTATGGAAAAATTAAAGCACCTCAAACTGAGGATAAAAAGATAGGCTTTAGTTATTTAAAGTCTTACTATGGTAAGGCTAAATTTAAATCAACTCAATATCTATTGAAACTAAATAGTCAAAAATTTTTCCCATGCACTATATTGAGATTTTTTTTGGTTTATGGTCCTGGTCAATCAGAAAAAAGGCTTATTCCCTTTGTTGTCAAAAACTCTTTGATGAACAATAATTTCATAAGTTCCTCGGGTAATCAATTAAGAGATTTTCTATATATTGACGATGCTATTGATGCAATTATGAAGTGTTTAAAAAACAAGGAGTCTAATGGTCATATAATTAATATTTGCTCAGGATCACCAGTAAAAATAAAATTTATTATTAATAAGATTTGTAAAAAAATAAAAAAAGGAAAACCTATTTTTGGTAAAATTGCTTTAAGACCTGATGAACCTTTAAAACTTTATTCAAATTACCAAAAAGCAAAAAAATTGCTAGGTTGGAGACCAAAAATAAAATTAGAAGCAGGTATAAATAAAACTATAAAGTTTTATGAAAAAAGAATTTAGACTATTTATAATAATGAATATTCAACATAATGAAAAATATTAATTATGATTAAAAAGATATTTGTACATATCAATGCTTACCTAATCGGTATTGTTAAGTTACTATTTAAAGAGAAAAATATTGTAGAAATAATAATTAAAGATCCAAAAAAAACAGAGTCCTCATCTTCGCAGAGAGCTTTTTATCAAAGACTTTTTAATTTTTATAAAAATATGAAGAAAAATGAAATTAATAATCCCGAGATTATTGAGCCTTCAACTTTGTGGAAAAATCATATCAATAAAGATTATAAATTTTTAATCGATTCTTTTAGAGAAAATAATCAAGAAAATTTTTCTTTTTTTTTAAATAATTTTGGAAATTGGCATAATTATCTTGGAATTGAACACAACACACTTATCAAAAGATATTCTAAAAATTTTATTTTAAAAAGTTATCTTAAAAATGAAATCTTTTTGAAACATTATAAGATTTGGAAAGATTTTGGATATGAGAGAGCAGATTTAAGAGAAATATCTACACCTGAATTTGGCAATCAACTAGGTGCATATATGGATGGAAATTTTGTTACTATTGGAAGTTTTTTTAATCAGATAATTTCAAAGATTTTATACGAGCATATCAAATATAAAAGCAGACCAGTAATTTGTGATCTGGGAGGTGGATATGGTAAGTTGGGTAATTTTTTAATTAAAAATTTTAAAAAATCATGTTTTATTGATTTTGATATACCAGAAGTTCTTGTGTTAGCTGCATATTACTTAATGAGCGCTTTTCCAGATAAAAAAACATTATTATTTGGAGAAAAGGAATTCAAAAAAAAAGATATTGAAATCTTTGATTTAATTTTTATGCCTTCGGTTGAAATAACAAAAATGGAGGAAAACTCTGTTGATTTATTTGTAAATAAAAATAGCTTAGGTGAAATGAGAAGCGATACAGCGAAATTTTATATTGAAAAAATTAATCATTGCTCAAAAATCTTCTTTCATATGAATCATAATAGAATTAGAAATACTTTTGATAATAATAATAAAAGTCTAATTTCATCGGAATATCCTGTAAATATGAAAAAATTTGATCTTGTTTTCGATTATCCAGACTTAAGTCACTTTATTTACACAGGACGATATGATGTTAATAACGATATATTCATGAAATTATTTAAGATTAAGCAAAAAATCAATTAGACCTAATCGTTAAGACTTTTAGATGTCTTATTCCTTGAATTCTCTTTATCATAAAAATACTTTTCATATTGATACCCACAATCTTTAGTTAGATAGGTGTAATACAATGTCCTTCTATTATGATTTGAAATATTTTTTCCTGATTTATGTGGACAAATGTTACTGAATATAACTATATCACCTTTTTTTAAAATAATTTTCTCAAAATTACATTTCTTTACTGAGATAGGGTTTAATTCTGGAGTCCCATTTTTTTTTGTAAAGTCTAACAAAAATTTAAAATTATTTTTTTCGAAGCGATTAGAGATTTCTATTGTACCGTTTTCCTCTGTGCAATCGTCAAGGGCAACTAGAACGTTAATAAAGAAATTGCCATACTCATACCAACCTTTCCTAGTTTTGTTATTTTCATCTTTAAATTCAAATATACCATCAAAGTGTGGAAAAAACCCCTGCCCCCCTGGAGGTTTTGCGTTGAACTTGTCTTTAAATATGAAAAATTCTTTGTTAAAAATATCTAAAAGTTTTGACAAAATTAAACTGTTTAAATTTTTTAGATATTTACCTTTGTCATATAGTTTTTCAATTCTTCTTAATTTATTATATGAATCGTAATAAAAATTTGCATTTTTAACTTCGCTAATTTCATTTATTAAATTATCTACAAATTTTTCGGAGAAAACATTTTTTTGTATGATATAACCTTTTTGATTAAAGGTTTGTTGAAGTTTACTTGTCATTTTTTTCAAATCTATAATTAAATGTTTTTATAAATTTATCACTTAAATTTTCAGGAGTATTTTCTTTTGCTAATAATTTAAAGTTATGATCTAACATAAATTTAAGAACTTTTTCTTTTTGAACTTTAAAATTTTCATTTACTTCAATTAACACACTTCTTATTTTTTTGTTATTAAACATTTTGTCTCCACCTTCCAGTATTAAATGTTCTAAACCATCAACATCAATTTTAACATAATTTGGAATATCAAGATATCCTTTGTCGACCATAGTATCTATTGTAGTTCCAAAAATTTTGTACTTTTGTTTTGCTAAAAAATTTTTTCCCTCAAAATTAAATTTTTCACCAAAAGTATTCAACGAGGACCCCTCAATAAAATTGGGTTCGTTCATATCTAAAAATACGTTTTTTTTATTAGTCAAAGCTATTTGGTTAATAAATATTTTGTCAGAAAAGTTATTTATGCTTATATTCCTAGTTAATACTCTTAAATTGCTTGATGATGGTTCAAAAGCGATCACCTTAATATTTCCTCTGTGTTTTTGTGCAGAATAAATTGAAAATAATCCAATATTTGCACCTATATCCCAAAAAATAATTTCTTTATTTTTATTTTTTTCAAAATTATTAATCCACCGAATGGTATCTGGTTCTTTAGATAAAAGAGTTCTAACTCTCCAGTCAACTAAATTGTTAGGAGTAAAAAATATAAGTTGGTTTTGATCTTTTAAATTAATTTTTTTATATGATTTTTCTTGTAAAAAAAAAATTAACCAGCCTGTAAAATTTCTTTTAAAGAAGAAAAAAAAAACCCTATTTAATGAAAATATAAGTATAAATAAAAAATATGAAAAAAGTCTAAGCATCTAAAATATTAAGAATTAAAAATATTTCTATGTTATATAGAGAATATTTGTTAATTAATATCAATTTTTTATATGAACAAAAAAAAAATCACTTTATTAGACTGTACCTTAAGAGACGGTGGTTATTACAATAATTGGAAATTTGATAAAAATTTGATTGAAGATTATTTAAAAGTGATATCTGATTATGTTGACTATATTGAAATAGGGTTTAGATTTTTGGATAAAGACTCCTCACTTGGTGAAACAGCATATACTAGATCTAGTTTTCTTAAATCAATAAAAAAACCTAAAAATATTAAATTGGGAGTAATGATAAATGCAAGTGATTTAATTTTTTATGGCAATAAAAATATTCCAAAAGTTATAAAAAAAATTTTTCCACAAAAGGATCCCAAAATAGAATTTGTTAGAATAGCTTGCCACTCATTCGAAGTAGAAAAAATTTTACCGGCAATCTTAATACTAAAAAAAAATTATGAAGTCATAGTTAATATAATGCAAATATCCGAAATAAGTGAAAAAATAATTAAGAAGATATGCAGATTATTAAAGAATAAAATAAGTTGTCTATATATTGCTGACAGTCTTGGATCTCTTACATCAAAGCAAGTGATTGATAAAAATAAAAAAATTAGAAAATACTGGCCTGGTGACCTTGGTATGCATGCTCACGATAATATGAAGAATGCACTAGATAATACTTTGACAGCAGTGAATCACGGGTTTAATTGGGCAGATGGTACAATATTGGGAATGGGCAGGGGAGCAGGAAATGCAAAAATTGAGGATTTAATAAAAAGAATAAAAAAAAGTAAAACAACAAACATAGATAGATTAATTATTAATCACTTTGTAGGATTAAAAAAAAAATACAAATGGGGATTTAACAAATTTTACAACTTTGCTGGAAAATATAAAATCCATCCAACATACATTCAAACAATACTTAACGATAAAAGATATAAGAAATTTGATTACAAAAAAATTATTTATAACTTAAAAGAGATCAATGCTTCAAGATATAACCCAAATGAATTGATGTATTCTTTATTTGATAAATATACAAAAAAAAATGTTAATACTTTAAATGATATTGAATTATTTAATAAAAAAAAAGGTTTAATATTAGGATCTAATCCTATTAACTTACAAAATAGAAAAATAATAGAAGATAAAATTAAAAAAGAAAATTATTTTGTCTTGGCTTTAAATACCACCAAGCATATCAATGAGAAATTAATTAATTATAGAGTCTCTAGTCATCCATTAAGACTTATTTCTGAGATTGAAAATTTTAAAAAAACTCAGTCTAAAATTATTTTGCCCACTGGTATATTACCAGAAAATATATTGTGTAAGCTAAATCAAAAAAAAATTTATTTCTATAATTTGATATTAAAACCAAATTTAATAAAGATTAGTAAAAATTTTTGTATTTTACCAAGCGCTATTTCGATTGCATTTGCTATAGCAGTCTTAATTAAATTTAGATTTAATTACATAGAGTTATGTGGGTTTGATTTAAGAAAAAGTTCAGCCGATAATACATTTGATATTTTAAAAGATATTAACAAAAAAAAAAATAAAATTGATTTTAAATATCTTAAAAATTTAAATATACTTTGATGTTAGATTATCTAATTGTAATACCTGCAAGAATAAGATCATCTAGATTTCCAGCAAAACCATTAGCAAAAATTAATGGTAAAGAATTAATTTTACATGTTTTAGAAAAATGTAACGAAATCTCTGATAAAAAAAAGATAATTGTAGCGACTGACTCAGTCAAAATTGTCAATTTTGTAAATAGAAATAATTATAACTCCATATTAACCTCAACAAAATGTCTAACTGGGACGGATAGAGTCTCTGAAGTATCAAATAAAATTAACGCAAAAATTTATGTAAATGTACAGGGAGATGAGCCCCTAATAAACCCCAAAGATATAAAAAAAATCATATTAGCTAAAAAAAAATTTAAGACTCATGTTATATGTGGTGTCACAAAAATTAGTAAAAATGAAAATCCAAAATCTACTTCAATACCGAAAGTAGTTTTTAATAAAAATTTAGATATGATTTATATGTCCAGATCAATTATTCCCGGAAATAAAATTAAAAGAAAACCAAAAAAATTACATTATTGGAAACAAGTTTGTATTTATGCTTTTACAAAACGAGATCTTAAAATTTTCGGAAAAAACAAAAAAAAAAGTTATTTAGAAAAAACTGAAGATATAGAAATTTTAAGATTTTTAGATAAAGAAAAAAAAATTAAAATGGTAAAAACAGAAAGAGGAACAATCGCTGTAGATTATCCAAAGGATATAAAGATAGTAGAAAAATTAATTAACAAAAATGAAAAAAAATAAAATCTTTATTTTTTCTAATGACAATTTTTATTACAAAAATCAAATACTTCATTATCAAAATAAAAATACTTTTACATTAATTAATTTGTTAAGTGATAAATTTGAAATTAGTTTAATATCACGAAAAAACAGACATAAAATTACTAATAAAAAAAAAATTTCTTATATTAATCATGAAAATTTTTTTAGCCTAATATATAAAATTATAAATAAAGAAAAGTGTAAGTTTTTTTTTATTTCAATTACACCCTTTAATTTTTTTTGTTTTTTTGTTTTAAAACTTTTATTTGTAAAAAAAAAGAGAATTTATTTATTTTTGAGAAGCGACGGTTTTAAAGAATATAAAATAAAATTTTCTTACCTAGGATATTTTTTTTATTTTTTTATGTTTAAAATTTTTTGCTATGGTTCCAATGTTTTATCTTGTTCCAAATATTTTGAAAAACTCAAAAATTTTAAAATTCTTTTACCATCGGAATTAGATGAAATTTGGTTAAAAAATGATTACCAAATAAAAATTAATAAAAAGATAAACCTTTTGTATGTTGGAAGATTTCGAGAGGAGAAGGGTTATTTAAGTTTAATTAATATATTTAAAAAGATGAGTAAAACATTAGAAGATTATCATTTAAATCTTACTTTAGTTGGAGCAGAAAAAAATGAAATATCAATAAACAAAAATATAAAAATTATAAAACAAATTAAAGATAATAAAAAACTAAAAAAAATTTATGATACTCATCAAATTTTTGTATTACCTTCCTATACAGAAGGCTATCCTCAAGTTATCTTAGAAAGCTTTTCGAGAAAAAAACCAGTAATAGTTTTTAAAGAAATAGAATTTTTAAAAAAAATTTATTCAAAGGGTTTATTTATCTCAAATAGAAATGAAATTGATTTTACAAAAACAATTAAACATATATTATTTAATTATAGTAAGATTATTAGTGAAATTAATGAAGTAAAACTAATCTCAAAAAAAAGTTATAAAATTAATTTGATAAAACAGCTACAAGGTTAATATGAAATATTTTAATTTAGATAAACAAATTTTATTTAATTTTTTGATATTTTTTTTCCCGTTATCATATTTAGCTGGACGAGCAATTGTAGAATTATTGTTATTTCTATCTTTTGTTGTAACATTAATCTATTGTAAGAAATGGAAAGATTATTTTTTTGACAAAAATTTTATAATTGTCTTTTTATCTCTATATTATCTATCAGTTTTTTTTAGCACTTTTATCAATATAGAAATTTTATCTCAAACCACTGACCAAAACTTATTATTAAAGTCATTTTTTAATTTCAGGTATGTTATTTATATAATAAGTATTTGGTTTATTTTTCAAGAAATTAAATTGGATAAAAGATTTTTTGTAATAACAATTTTTTGTTATTTGTTTTTTTTAGCTGATGGTTATATCCAATTTTTTACTGGTAAAAATTTATTAGGATACTCAATGCCGTCTGGAAGAATTTCAGGTATTTTTGGGGATGAATATATTTTTGGAAGTTATATTCAAAAAGTGATTCCAATAATAATCATATTGTTTTATTTGACATTTAACTCAAATTTTAAGAATAAAACTCTTTATTTTTTTTTGGTTTTATTTTTAAGCACTAATATAATTTTAGTATCAGGTGATAGAGCAGCAATCATTCTATTTATTTTTTATCTAGCCATTTGTTTTCTACTTGTTTCTAATCATAGAAAAATTTTTTTAATGAATTTTCTAATTTCAGGAATTGTATTATTTGTTATTGTTTCATTTAATTTAGGCAAAAATCTCGCTGCACTAGACCAAAGATATAATCCCAAAAGTAATTTTAATGCTCATAGTGCTCAGACTAAAAATAATCATCCAATAATTAAATATATTCCAAAAGATCACTTTGGCCATTATCTTGTAGTAAAAGAAATGGTAAAGGATAATTTGTATTTCGGAAAAGGTCTAAAGTCTTTCAGATTTATGTGTAATGGTAAATTAGGTAATTTATATCCTGTAGAAGGAGGAGTTTGTTCTACTCATCCACATAATTATTACTTACAATCTATTTCAGCAGGAGGAATAATTAGTTTATTTTTTCTCTTTTCTATATTCATATTATTTTCATTTAAAATGCTCAATATTTTCTTAAAGTTATTTAAGAGAATAAATCATAATGAATTATTGACGTTCTCAACAATTAGTATTTTTGTTTATTTATGGCCTCTCATTCCAACTGGGAATTTTTTCAGTAATTGGATTTCAGGATTTAATTGTTTTGCTCTGGGACTTTATTTGTTTATAAATTCTAAAATTAATAGTGAAAAAAATAAATGATTATAAATATTTTTTTAACGTTAATATTTTTGAATATTTTTCTTTGTTTAAATCATCAGAATATAGCTAATAAATTTAAAATTTATGATTATCCTAATAGTAAACTGAAGATCCATAAAAAAAAAACACCATTACTGGGTGGTATTTTCCTCATTTTAAATGTTTTAACATTGGCTATTGTTGATCAAAGTTTTTATGAAATTTTTTTATTTGAGAAAAAAAGAGAAATGATTTCATTCATTTTTCTAATTTCTTCTTTTTTTTTTATAGGGCTTTATGATGATAAATATAAAATTTCTTTTAGCATAAGAATAATTTTAGGTGTTTTATTTACTTTAATGGCTGTATTGGTAAATCAAAATTTAAAAATCGAAAATTTATTATTTTCATTTTATGAACACCCAATTTTTCTCAAAAATTTCAGTTTATTTTTTTCGTTATTTTCAATCTTAGCATTTATACATGCAACAAATATGTTTGATGGAATTAATAGTCAATTGATTACTTTTTATTTAATTTTAAATACATTCTTATTTTATATTTCAAATTATGACGTTATTTTCCTATTTCTCTACCCTGTAATTATATCTTTATTAATCTTAAATTTTAATGGAAAAATTTTTTTAGGAGATGCTGGATCATATAGCTTAGGAGCTATGTACAGTTTTTTAATTATTTATCAGTACACTACTCATGAAAAAATTTTCTTTGTGGAGGAAATTTTGATTTTAACACTTATTCCTGGTTTGGAACTTTTAAGACTTTCTGTCTATCGAATAACAAATGGAAGAAATATTTTTTCTGGAGACTTAGAACACATTCATCATTTATTATTAAAAAATTTTAATCAAATTCAGACAAATTTAATTGTTTT
>CEQL01038458.1_pt1 | contig 13956 bp, 8 predicted proteins | sample 356281 | NCBI WGS metagenome assembly CEQL01 (sample SAMEA2621203, study PRJEB7988) | marine metagenome | biome: marine biome (ENVO:00000447); feature: surface water layer (ENVO:00002042); material: "saline water (ENVO:00002010), including plankton (ENVO:xxxxxxxx)" | depth 5 m
TATTTGAATAAAAACGACATTATTTTATTAGAAAATTTAAGATTTTATTCAGAGGAGAAAGATAACGATTTTAATTTTTCAAAAGCTTTAGCATCAATGGCTGATATATATGTAAATAATGCATTTGGGACATGTCATAGAACTCATTCATCTACTAATTCAATAAATAAATTCATAAAAAATAGTTGTATAGGAGATTTAGTTGATAACGAAATCTATAATATTAATAAAGTTCTATATGAAGAAAAAAAACCTTTTACAGCTATTCTTGGAGGTGCAAAAGTATCAGATAAGATAGGAGTAATAGAAAAATTAATTGATTTAGTTGATAATATAATTATTGGTGGTGCAATGGCAAATACTTTTATAAAAAGCAAAGGTGGAAATATTGGAAAATCATTATTTGAAGAAGATAATCTAGATATTGCTAATCATTTATTGAAAAAAGCTAGGGATAAAGGAATTAAAATTTATTTACCAGAAGATCTAAATTGTTCAAAATCAATTACTGATTTTAATACTAAAACCTTCAATGCACATGAAATACCAAATGATTATTCTGGTTTTGATATAGGTAAAAAGTCTATAAATACCTTTAAAAAAGTAATTTTAAATTCAAAAAGAATTATTTGGAACGGACCAATGGGAGTTTTTGAAGTTAATGAGTTTTCAAATGGTACATTTGAAATTTGTAAATTTGTTGTAGAAGCAACAAATGAAGGAGCTTTTTCACTTGTTGGAGGAGGAGATTCTGTAGCAGCAGTAAAAAAAAATAACCTAGAAAATAATATTTCGTTTATATCTACAGGTGGTGGTGCATTACTTGAATATATTGCAAATGGTACACTTCCATCATTGAATTTGATAAATAAATAATATTTTAGTTATTATTTTAAAATATATTTAATAAATCATTAAAAATTTTAAAATTAATTTAAATAAAGTTTGTTTTAAATAAAAAAATTTATTTTACTTTAATTATATATCATTAATAAATATTTTTGCTGTCATGAAAAAAATAATTTTTGTTCTTATAATTTCATTTATTTCTTTTCAAGGGAAATCTCAAAAGTTTGAGTTTGATTTCATGTCATCAAGTTTAGATGAAACGATTTTAAAAGATCACCAATATATTAAAGCTCATTTCCTTGGAAATGATGTTGCAAAAAAAGTAAAGCTAATTGATTTAGCTTATAAATGGGAGGATCCTCCAACACCAACAAGAAGTACTCCTTTAATTAAGATTGAGAAACAACCAATCTACTTTGCCCTCAAAAAGGTAATCTCACCTAAGTATTACAAAAAGAAAATAAAAGCAAATGCTATAACCAAAGATCAGGCAATTGAACAAATTATTGAAATACTCGATATCGCACTTATGATTAGATATCAAGATACAGATGAATTTGAAAATGTTTTAAGAAATCTTGAAACTGGAGATGAAGTGGTAGATGTGTTTAAAAATAAAATAGAACTTTTATATTTCTAATTATTTAGGTGTTAATTTATACATATATAAAGTAATAAAACTAAATATAATATTTGGCAGCCAAATAGCTAAGAGTGGATTTAGACTTCCATTTTCTGCAAATGCTCTTGACATAACAAATGATATTATAAATGCAAAAGCAAAACTAAATCCTAATGCAATAAGGTATCCTTTACCCTGTCTTGATTTTCGAGATGCAATAACTACACCTAAAATTACTAGTAGAATTACAGTAAAAGGCTGAGCATATCTCATATACTTTTCAATTTTATAAAGATCAATATCATCAGCCCCTCTTAATTGTTGTAAATTAATAAAGTCATTTAACTCATTAATAGTAAATGTTTCACTTAACCTATAATTATTATCAAAATCAGATGGGTTTACCAATAAAGTAGTATCTAGCTCAAAACCACTATTAATTTTTTCTCCATCCTCATATAATTCTCTTATCCTCCAAGACTTGAGCCTCCACTTATCAATATCATTTTTCCATATTATCTGTCTTGCAAATAATTTAGCTTTAAGCTTATTATTATCAAAATTTTCAATAGTAACATTATAACCAATATCCATATTATTATCATATCTTTCAAGATATAAATAAGAGTCTTCATCAATTTTAAAATGAACATTTTTATCAGAAAAAAAATAGGGCCCTTTTATATACATTACTTCAAAAGCAACTCTATCTTTATTTAAATGAGGAATTAGCCATCCATTTAGAATAAAACTCAATATTGCAATTATTAAAGAACCTACAAAAAATGATTTTATAATATAAATAAAACTTTTACCGGATGATAAAATTGCTATAAGTTCTGACCTTTGAGATAATTGAGCTGTGACATAAACAGTTGCTATAAATGCAGTAATAGGAGTAACTAAAGATATTATATAAGGTATGAATCCATAATAATATCCAAGTATATCATTAGTTGATAATCTATTTTGAATAAATTTATGATTCTTCTCCGTAAAATCAATGACAACAACAACCAGGACCATAATCCCAACTACAAAAAGGAAAGTTTTAAGAAACTTTTTAAGAATGTATTGATTTAAAATATTCAATTATAATTTATTATTTAGCTTAGGTATCAATTTATTTTTCCATACTTCAAATGTACCATTAATTATATTTTTTCTTGCTTCATTAACTAACCACAAGTAAAAATTCAAATTATGAAAACTTGCAATTTGAGATCCAAGAATTTCTTTACTAAGAATTAAATGCCTTAAATAAGCCTTTGAATACTTGGAACTATAATAATTTAAATTAGGATCAATTTGCGAAAAATCTTTTTCCCATTTCTTATTTTTAATATTTATAGTTCCTTCAGATGTAAAAAGCATACCATTCCTTCCATTTCTAGTAGGCATTACACAGTCAAACATATCTATACCTAATGATATACATTCTAATATATTTTCTGGAGTTCCTACACCCATTAAATACCTTGGCTTATCTTTAGGTAACAAAGAACAAACTAAATCTACATTCTCATATATAACCTCTTTAGGTTCACCAACAGATAATCCACCAATTGCATTTCCTTGAAGATCCTTACTTATTATGTATTCTGCTGATTTAGTTCTTAAATCCTTAAATGTCCCGCCCTGAACTATAGGAAACATAAATTGTTTATGACCATATAAATCCTTTGTTTTATTAAACTCCACTACTGACCTATCTAACCATTCATGAGTAAGCTTCAAAGAATTTTTAGCATAAGAATATTCACATGGATAAGGCAAGCACTCATCCAAAACCATCATAATATCTGATCCAATTTTATTTTGAGACTGTATAACAGATTCTGGGGTAAATAAATGTTTTGAACCGTCAATATGAGACGAAAAATAAACCCCTTCCGATTTTATTTTAACATTATTAGAAAGTGAAAAAACTTGATACCCACCAGAATCAGTTAAAATGGGTTTATCCCAGTTTATAAATTTGTGTAATCCTCCAGACTCATTAATTAAATCAACTCCTGGCCTTAAATAAAGATGATAATTGTTTGATAAAATTATTTGAGCATTAATTTTTTTATCTAAATCTTCTTGGAAAACCCCTTTTACAGAACCTAAAGTTCCAACGGGCATAAAAATAGGAGTGTCAATTTTTCCTCTATTAGTTAAAACTTTACCAACTCTAGCGTTTGATTTTGATGATGTATGTGTTAATTTGAAGAACATATTTACATTATCTAATTTTTACTCAATATTAAAACCATAAATGGATAAAAAAAGGAAATTTTCAAAAAAAGCGTTAAGAGATTTTGAATTAATTGATGCTGCAATAAAATTCAATGATCAAAATGCTTTTGCAGAACTAATGGCCAATTATAAAAACTCCATTTATTTTACAATTTTAAAAATGATTAAAGATCCAGATGATGCTGAAGACTTAACTATTGAAGCATTTTCTAAAGCATTCAACAAATTAGATAAATTTAAAAAAGACTATACGTTTTCAACTTGGTTATTTAGAATTGCTACTAATAACACCATAGATTTTATTAGAAAGAAAAAGTTAAAAACAACAAGTCTAAATACCACATTCAAGGATGATAGTGGAAAAAATATAGATATTGATGTAAAAGATCTTGATAAAAACCCTGGTGAAGAGGCCATTCATAAACAAAAAATTTTATTAGTTAGAAAGTTTGTATCCAAATTACCTGATAAATATGAAAATCTAATTAAATACAGATATTTTGAAGAGCTTTCTTATAATGAAATAGCAGAGAAAACACAATCTCCTTTAGGAACTATAAAAGCACAATTATTTAGAGCAAGAGAGTTATTATTTGAAATTTTAAAAGATAAGAAGTCACAAATATAGAAATGACTAAATATTTTAATCTTCTTGAAAGATATCATCAAGAATTATCATCAGAAAAACTAGAAACATTCGAAAAACTATTTGAAATTTATTTTGAAATAAATAAGAAAATTAATTTGATATCAAGAAAAGATTTTGAAAACTTTTATCTTCATCATATAATTCACTCACTATCTATTACAAAATTTGATTTAATAAAAAAAAACAATACTAAAATTATAGATTTAGGAACGGGAGGTGGATTTCCAGGCATTCCTCTAGCAATTTATTTTAACAAAAATAATTTTATTCTTGTAGACTCGATTAAAAAAAAAATTAATGCAGTTAATAATATCATAAAAAAAATTAATTTAAAAAATACTAACTGTATTAATGATAGAGCAGAAAATTTAAATGAGAATGCCGACGTAATTATATCAAGATCAGTCTCTTCTGTAGATAATATAATAGAATGGACAAAAAGCTCACTAAAAACAAATGGCAAGCTAATTCTACTTAAAGGCGGAAATGTTAACAAAGAGTTGAAAAATATTAGATCGAGGTTTACTATATATAAATTAGATGATATATATTCCGATAATTATTTTACAGATAAAAAAATTATAGAAATTCATAAATAAAATATGTTTTTAACATTTGATACTGAAACTACAGGTTTACCTAAAAATTTTAAAGCAGATGTATCTGACAGTGAAAACTGGCCAAGATTAGTTCAGTTAGCATGGCAACTGAATGATCAGACTGGGAAACTTATATCAAACAAATCAATTATTGTTAAACCTGAAAATTTCACAATTCCATTTAATTCAGAAAAAGTACACGGAATATCAACAGAAAAAGCTATAAAAGATGGAATTGGGTTAACTGAAACACTATTAAAATTTGAAGAAGACATAAAAAAATCAAAATATATAATTGGACATAATATTAATTTTGATTTAAAAATTCTTGGGGCTGAACATTATCGTAAAAATCTAAATTCAGATTTAGAAAATAAAATTAGTATTGATACCGGAATAATTTCTAAGTCTTATTGTAATCTAAAAGGAGGATTGGGTGGAGGTTTAAAAATGCCAAAACTTATAGAGATGTATGAAATCTTATTTGATAATAAATTTACTGATGCACATGATGCCTCTTATGATGTAAATGCAACTGCAAAATGCTTTTTTGAATTAGTAAAGAAAGGAGAATATTCAAATGAGGACTTGGAAAGTTCTGATATTAATTATATTGGACCAAAACTAAAGAAATCAAATTTTGATCAAAATAATAAAGAAGAAAAAATAATATCTAATGAAAAATCCAATCAGGTTTTAATTGAAAATGAATTTATTCACCTTCATAATCACTCTCAATATTCTGTTCTTCAAGCTACCTCCAGTATTGAGAAAATTATAGATAAAACAAAAGAGCTAGGAATGAGTGCTGTAGCAATTACAGACCTTGGAAATATGTTTGGAGCTTTTAAGTTTAGTAAACTCGCTAAAAAACATAAAATTAAAAAAATTATAGGATCTGAATTTTTTATATCAGAAGAAAGAAAAAAAACAAAATTTACCAGAGAAAAAAAAGACATAAGACATAATCAAGTATTGATATCAAAAAATAAGAATGGATATAATAATTTATTGCATCTCTCATCATTAGCATATGTTGAAGGTTTATATGGCCAATTTCCAAGAATTGATAAAGACTTAATTAAAAAATTCAAAAAAGATATTATAGCATTATCTGGAAATTTAAATAGTATAATTCCGCAATTAATATTAAATCAAGGTGAAGAAGTAGCAGAGGAAGAATTAAAATGGTGGCTTGATGTTTTTGGAGACGATTTTTATATTGAAATAAATAGACATGGGCTAGAAGAGGAAGATCATGTAAATAACATTTTAATAAAATTCTCAAAAAAATATAATATTAAAATAGTTGCATGTAATGATGTGTATTATTTAAATAAGGAAGACTCATCTGCTCATGATATTCTATTATGTATAAAACAAGGAGAATATAAATCAACCCCAATAGGAAGAGGAAGAGGTAAAAGGTTTGGCTATCAAAATGAGGAGTATTATTTCAAATCTCAAGAAGAGATGAAAAATTTATTTCAAGATATTCCTGAGTCAATAATTAATATTAAAGAAATAATAGAAAAAGTTGAAGATTTTAATCTAGAAAGAGATGTAGTTCTTCCAAAGTATTCAGTACCAGAAGAGTTTTATGAAAAAGAAGATATTAAAGAGAGCCAAAATAACTTCTTAAAAAAAATAACATATGATGGAGCTAAAAAAAGATATAATAATATAGATTTAGAATTAAAAGAAAGAATAGATTTTGAATTAAAAACCATTAAAAATACTGGTTATCCAGGGTATTTTCTTATTGTTCAGGACATAACAAATAAAGCAAAAACACTTGGTGTAACTGTTGGACCTGGAAGAGGTTCAGCAGCAGGATCGGTTGTTGCGTATTGTATAGGTATAACGGATGTAGATCCAATTAAATATAATTTGCTTTTTGAAAGATTTCTTAACCCTGACAGAATTTCTCTGCCTGATATAGATATAGATTTCGACGATGAAGGAAGAGATAAAATAATTAATTATGTAATTGAAAAATATGGATACGATCAAGTTGCACAAATTATTACATATGGAAGTATGGCAGCAAAGTCAGCGATTAGAGATGCCGGAAGAGTTCTAGAATTACCATTAAGTGAAACAGATAAGCTAGCAAAACTTATTCCTGAAAGACCAGGAGTCACTTTAATTGAGGCTTTTAAAGAAGTTCCTGAATTATCAGAAATCAGAAAAAGAAAAACATTAGAATCAGAAGTTTTAAAACAAGCTGAAATAATAGAGGGATCAATAAGAAATATTGGAACACATGCTTGTGGAATAATAATTACTCCCGATAAATTAACAAATTATATTCCTGTTTCTAAGTCAAAAGATTCTGAATTATTAATTACACAGTTTGATAATAGTGTTATTGAGTCAGCTGGGATGCTAAAGATGGATTTTCTTGGTTTAAAAACTTTATCTATTATAAATACTGCATTAGACAATATATTCAAAAGATCAGGAAAAAAAATAGATATTGATAAAGTTGAATTAAATGACAAAAAAACTTTTAAATTATTTCAGAAAGGCGAAACTAATGGAACTTTTCAATTTGAGTCAGATGGAATGCAAAAACATTTAAAGTCTTTAAAACCTGATAGATTTGAAGATCTTATAGCAATGAATGCACTTTATAGACCTGGTCCAATGGAATACATTCCAAATTATGTCGCAAGAAAACATGGTAAAGAAAAAATATCATATGATCTCCCTGAAATGGAAGAGTTTTTATCAGAAACTTATGGAATTACAGTCTATCAGGAACAAGTAATGTTACTATCTCAAAAACTTTCAGGATTTACAAAAGGAGAGGCAGACCAACTAAGGAAAGCAATGGGTAAAAAAGATGCTAAATTATTAGAATTATTAAAACCTAAATTTTTTGACGGAGGGAAAAAAAATAATATAGAAGAGCAAACTCTAGATAAAATATGGTCAGACTGGCAATCATTTGCAGCTTATGCATTTAATAAATCTCATTCAACATGTTACTCATTAATTGCATATAAGACCGCTTACTTAAAAGCTAATTATACTTCAGAGTATATGGCTTCAGTTTTAACTCATAATCAAAGCAATATTGATAAGATATCATATTTTATGGATGAGTGTAAGAAACAAAAAATAAAAGTGTTAGGACCAGATATTAATAAATCTGATAATGACTTTGTTGTAGGTGAAGAGGGAGAAATTCTTTTTGGCCTTGGCGCAATAAAAGGCACTGGAGATGCTGCAGTATCATTTATCATAGAAGAGAGAAATTTGAATGGTGAGTTTAAAGACATTTATGATTTTATTTGTAGAACAAGTTCTAGAGCTGTTACAAAAAAAACATATGAATCATTAGCATTAGCAGGGGCTTTTGATAAAATTAATAGTATTAATAGAAAGCAATATATTTATTCAGACGAAAATGAAAGTTCTTTAATTGAAAGAATAATTGTTTATTCTAATAAGCTTCAGAAACAAAAAGAAACTAAACAAACTTTTCTTTTTGAAAACTCAAAAGAAGTTAGTTTAGCTCTTCCAAGTATTCCTGAAATAGAACCATTCACTGAAATAGAAAAATTAAAAATTGAAAAAGATTTATTGGGAATTTATGTCTCAGGGCATCCATTAGATAAATACTCATTTGAAATTAAAAATTTATGTAACTCGAATTTTAGAGATATAAAAGAGTTAGACAATATAAATGGAAAATCAAGTATTTATACAGCTGGAATTGTGACAAATGTTGAACATAGAATTTCTAAAAATGGAAAGCCTTATGGAAGTGTCACAATTGAAGATTTCAGTGATTCCTATAATTTTCTTTTTTTTAGTGATGATTATGTAAAATTCAAAAATTACTTTGAGCCAGGTTGGTTTTTGTTTCTTAAAGGAAAAATAAAAAATAAGTGGAATACTTCAGATGAATTTGAATATAAAGTTGACGAAATTAATCTACTATCTAAAGTCCGAGATAAGATGATTAAAGAATTACATCTTAAAATAAATCTTGAGGATCTTAAGAGTAAGATGATAGAAGAACTAGATGATAAATTCAAAAAATTAAGTAATGGAAATTGTCATCTAAAAGTGACAATTATTTCAAACAATAATGGGAAAAATATATCCCTTGACATGATATCAAGAGATAAAAAATTCAAATTAGAAGATAATCTTTTAGATTTACTGAAAGAGAATCCAGAAATAAATTATTTAATTAATAAATAATTTTTTTTAATTATTTTTACATAAAAAAAACATGGGAAAAGCAGTTGAAATAACAGATTCTAATTTTAATGAAATTGTAACTAAAAATGATGTTGTATTAGTAGACTTTTGGGCTGAGTGGTGTGGACCTTGTAGGATGATAGCTCCTATGATAGAAGAATTAGCTAATGAATATGATGGCAAAGCAGTAATTGGAAAATTAGATGTCGATAATAATCAAGAGTCAAGTATAAAATTTGGAGTAAGGAGTATACCTACCCTCCTTGTTTTTAAAAATGGTGAAATGGTGGATAGACACGTTGGAGCTGTTCCCAAAGAAACTCTTTCAAGCTCTATAAATTCTAACTTATAAATTAGTTTGAACATAAATTCTTATACGCACAGAATTTACAAGCTTCTTTATCATCAGTCTCAATAAATTGTAAATTTTTATCAAAAATTTCAGATAATTTTTTTGATAATAAATACTCAAACTCATTTAAATAATCATTTACATCATTTATCTTATCATTATCAACTGATATATTAATAGTAAAATTCTTATTATTAATTTCTCTAATATTCATTAGACCGGGAATAATAGGATTATCATCCTTAATTTTATTTTTTAATAACAAAGAATAGAAAAAAAGCTGAAAAACAGCATCGTTTCTATCTTTTCTTTCACTTGAGAAAAGGTTTTCTAAATTCTTAACTCTCTTAGAATCACCACCTGTTTTATAATCAATTATTCTATAAATATTATTTTTTAAATCTATTCTATCAATAATTCCAGAAATATTAACTGAAAGATTTTTTGAAAGCTCAAGAGTTTTAGTATATCCTGATTTTTTATCACCTTCTAAAGCAAATATTTCAAAAGGAGCATATTTTTCATCTAGAGATATTATTCTTAAAATATAGTCTTCCATAATCTCATTCAAAATAATATTATTCCCCTCTAAAGAAAGTTGATTTTTTTTATTTAGTTTAAAATGAGATTTTATAACTTTTTGAATAGCACCTGATATACTGTTTTTTATAACAAAAAAATCATTAATATTTATTTTTCTATTATTACTATTTTTAATTACATCACTATAAAGAACCTCAAGGGCTTTATGAGTGATTTTTCCAAAATCAGGCTTTAGTATTTCAGAAGTAATTTCGTTTGATTCTCTTATATTTGATATATACTTATAATAAAATCTAAGAGAGCAATCCATATAATCTTTTATACCAGAAGGAGATATATATCCTTTATGAAAAAATCTATTTTTTAATAATTCAATTGTTTCCTCAGTTTTATTAATTGACATTTTTGGCTTTTGAATTATTTCTAATTTATCAGAAATCATATAATTATTAATATTGAATTTAGATTCAGATTCAAGTTGTTTTATATATCTACTTCTCTCTCCTTTAGATGAAATACTAGAATTAGTATTATATATGAAAGTGATATTTTTAGCTCTTTGAATTACTCTATAAAACAAATAACTATATACTTTATCCATAGAATCTTTTGTCTCTAAATTGAATGCTCTTCTTATGTTATATGGAATAAATGAAATATTAAATAAACTTTTAGGAAAGTCTCCTTCATTCATACTTAAAATGTAAACTTGATCGAAATCAAGGTTTCGAGACTCTAAAACTCCCATTATTTGCAGACCTGATAAAGGTTCTCCTGAAAAAGGAATTCTTGTTGTCTTTAAAATTTGATTAAGAAGTTTGTACTGACTATCAAGGGAGTTTAATTTAATTTGAATTTCATGTACTTTATTAATTATTTTAAGAAAAGCTTTGATGTACTCCCTATCTAATTTTCCCATCTCCTCTGAGCATTCAAATAGACTTTGACATATATTTTTTAACGAGTCTACTATTGAATCTTTTATAAAAATATTTTTAAATATATCAGAGATACTATTTAAACTATCATGATCAATATAAATCAACTTATTTTTTCTAATTCTAAATATAAAGTCATCAAATGCAACTGAGTCAAATTGATAAATATATGGATGTGAAATAAAATTGATTATATCTTCAAAGTAATATGATTTCTTAAGGTTTTTTATGGATAAGTTCTTATGAATTTTAGTTATAAGCTGTAATAAATCAAATAAAGGGGTTTCAGATAGATTTAATCCCATCGTAACATTTATTTTATTAATTTTTTCAGGAATTGAGTTTAAAACAGGTAATAATAATTTTTCATCAGGTAACAACACTAAAACCTTATCTTGATCGAAATTTTTAGATAAAATATTTTTGGATAATAGATTACCTAAAGTTTTACACTGACCAATCTGAGAACCAATTCCTATACAATCAAATTTCTTATTACTTGAAATAAAATTATTTGGGACAATATCAGGGAAGGTAGATGCTAAAATTTTATCTTCACTAAAATCTCTGAATGAATCCCCAGCCTCTTGTTTAAAATCATTAAAATAATATTTATCATAATCCCAAAAAGCCATACTACCCTGATTATTAATAAAATATTGAATTATTTTTTTTTCAGAATTTGATAGATAACTAAAGCCTACAAATAAATAATCTCTACTTTCATCAATAATTCCTGAATCTATTTTTTTTAAAAACTCTTTAAAAACTAGTCCCTTATAGGATAATTTATTTTTAATTAAAATCTTTTTATAATCATTATAGACATCTAATAAAATTTTCCATGTACTATTAAAATTTTTTTGATTTATAGACATTTTTGGAAAGAACTTATCCCAAAAAGATCTTATTTTTTCATAATTTTCTTTTTCTAAAAAATTAAAAGATTCCTCAATTTCCTTCTGATTTTTAATAAGCTTAAAAATTTTATCTTCATTTTTTAAACTCAAATCAACATCATCAAAGTCTTTAATAAGTATCTGACCCCAATAATAAAACTCATCAAAAGAAACTCTATATTCTTTACTTTGATATTTTTCTAAAATATTAAATAATGAATAATTTAATTTAATTTGATCTGTTATATCATCTGATATTTTAATATCTACATGTTCTTGCACAAACTCTTCTATTGTCTGAACTTTGGGAGACCATAAAATATTATTGTTTTGTTTTGACAAAGCCTTTTGAAAATATAACCCAGCTCTTCTATTTGGAAATACAATAGATAATTTTCTGAAATCTTTATATTTCTTAAATGTATAATCTACAACTTCCTCTAAAAAAAATCTTTTTCCCATTATATTTTAACTACCCTATTTAAATCTACATATAAAATAAAACCATATACTTTTCCATTATAAATGCTTGATAATAACTCTTTATAATTCACAATTTGATTCTTATATTTTTCTGTATTGTCTTCACCTGTTTTATAATCAATTACGGCAACAGAATTATTTTCTAACTCTACAACTCTATCTAATCGAAAAACATCACCATTATTATTTAAAATTTCAATTTCATTATATGAATTATATTTAGGATTATAATAATTCATTATATCCTTATTTCTCAATAAGTTATTAATGATTTTTTCAAAATAAGATTTTTCATTTTTTGTGATAATATTTTTTATGAGTGCCTTTTTAACTCCATAATTAATATCATTGTAGCTATATATATATGACATAAGATCATGAATCTTATTTCCTCTCTCATTATTTTTAAAATCAATTCCCTTATCTGATGAAATTTTAACTTTTACCCTCTCTTTCCAAGAGTATGAAGGGAATTTTGTTAAATTATGAGATTCTAATGTTAGTTGATTTTCTTTGTTATTTATTATTCCTGTCGAATATGAATTATTAATTAATTTATCATTAAGTGAACTGAAAAGTAAACTAGATACATTTTTCAATTCATTTGAAGTTCTATTACCTCTAATAAACAGCCCTAATTTAGGTCTAGTAAATGAAACATACATCAAATTAATATTATCCTCATAGGCCTTCTTTTTTTCAGTCTCATATGATTCAGGATATAATGTTTTAGGGTTCGATGACTTATATTTTATCGGATAGGGAATATCAAACTTTTTACTAAAAATTTTAAGATTTACCCACATATTTTTTTCTTTTCCTCCTCCTGTATCATTATCTAAAGACCAGTTTAAAAAAGGAATAATAACATGATCGAATTCTAATCCTTTTGACTTATGAATAGTTATTAGCTGTATTGCATTAGACTTAGCAGTAATATTTAATTTTTTATTTTTATTAATTTCCCACCATTCTAAAAAAGAGGATATTTTTGATCCTTTAGTTTGTTTATATTCCAAAAGAAGATCCATAAAAGCTTGAATATAAGGAAGTTGATCATTGAGCTTATTTAGATTAAATATTCTCACTATTTCTTCTACTAATTCATAAAGAGGGAGTCGTGATATTTGAAAAATTTTATTTTTAAACTCTTTAGGTAATAAATTAATCTTTTCATCATTAGATAAAGAATAATGAGAATTATCTTTTGAAATTAATATGTATCTATAGTAGAAATGAACAATTTCAGATATAGCCAATCTATCTTTTTGGTTTTTAAAATAATTAAATATGCTAATAAGAAAATTAATAATAGGAGAAGATTTTATATCTAATGCATCTGAGGAAACATGATTAAAATTATATTCATTTGATTTTTGTGATTCTAAAATTAATGCCTCAGCAATAACTTTCGCGTCATTATTATCTCTTACAATAATTCCAATATCCCCTGCTTTATAACCTTTATCTTGAATTTTTTTTATAGAATTAATTGTATACTCATTTGCAGATTCCTTTTGATTTTTACTATCATCAAAAATAACTTCAACATAACCTTTTCCT
>CEQL01059124.1_pt1 | contig 13827 bp, 19 predicted proteins | sample 356281 | NCBI WGS metagenome assembly CEQL01 (sample SAMEA2621203, study PRJEB7988) | marine metagenome | biome: marine biome (ENVO:00000447); feature: surface water layer (ENVO:00002042); material: "saline water (ENVO:00002010), including plankton (ENVO:xxxxxxxx)" | depth 5 m
GTCAACGACCGCCACGGCCATCTCGCCGGCGATGCGGTGCTGCAGGCCGCCGCCGTGCGGCTGCGTGCGGTGGTGCGCGACCACGATGTGGTTGCCCGGATCGGCGGCGACGAGTTCGTCATCGTGTGCGGCGGGGTCGACCTCGCCGGGGCCGAGCTGATCGCCGAACGGGCGCAGCGGGCGCTCGCCGAGTCCGTGGAGGCTGCTCCCGGAGTCGAACTCGGGGCGAGCGTCGGCGTCGCGCTGTGCGCGCCGAATGACACGCGCACGACCGCGGAGCTGTTTCGCGACGCGGACGCGGCGATGTATCGCGCGAAGACGAGGGCAACGGGGCGACCGGGGCGCACCTCGTAGCGGGCCACGAGAGTCGAATCCGCGTCGCGAGTTGTCGATGCTCGCGACGACGATCCTGAGCACCGTCCCGGAGTTTCATTTCCTCGCCCGAACTGAGAGAATTGTCGCGCTGCCGACGCACGGTCGGCCTCCCGGACGAGACGCGCCGTACCCGGACCGCACGACGACGCTCCCAAAGGGGGCCGTCATGCTCGACCAGATCGTCCAAATCGCCGGATCGCTGCTGATTCTCACCGCTTTCGTCGCGGCTCAGCGCGGCTGGCTCAACCCGCAGTCACGCCGATACCTCGTGCTCAACCTCCTCGGCTCGGCGGTCCTTGCCGTCGAGGCGGCGTTCGGCGGCCAGTGGGGATTCCTGCTGCTGGAGACCGTGTGGGCCGTCGTCTCCGCAGTTGCCCTGGTCAAGGACGTGATCGGCGGTGCACGGCGCAAGCGGGACAAGCGGGAGCGGTCGCGGGCGTCGCTCTGAATCGGACTTCGGGTGGAGGGGGTGACGGGAATCGAACCCGCGCAATCAGTTTGGAAGACTGAGGCTCTCCCATCTCTACGACAGCCGCACCGACACGGTCGAAGCCGAGGCGCTGCCGGTGCCGCTCGACGGCGACGAACTCGCGCGGTTCCGGGCCTCTGCCGACGTGGTCGCTCACTCGCTCGAGGCGGTCGGTCTGGGCTGAGCGCTGACGATCACTCGCAGCGGATCGAGATTGCGCCGGGAACGGGGTCTCCGGTCACCTGGCTGGTGAACGTGACGAGCGACAGGAGAAATCCATCGCCCGCTTCGACGCTGATCGGCGACCCGGTGACGCCGAACTGCGCGACCTCGTCGCCGGTTCCGGCGACGTAGGCGAACTCTCGCGGGTACGCGAGGGTGATGAACTTGGGTTCGGCTCCGACGCTCACCACGAGGTGCGGCGCCCCTTCGTCAGGAACGCCGACGATGTTGAGCTTGGCGTCGCCGAAGCCGGTTGCCGGGTCCATGATGCAGACGTCGAACACGCTGTCGCCTCGCTGGAACTCCATCCAGATGCCGTCGACGATCACGACGCCTGTGCCGGGTGCCAACGTCGAGGGGTCTGGAATGTCGGCGGGGTCGGCGAGCTTGACGGCGGCATCGTCGCCGGTGTCGCTGCTGCCGTCCTCATTGGCGCTGTCGGCCTGTTCCGCGTCATTGTTCGCGGCGCTGAGCCCGGTCGGTCCCTCGGACGCGCAGGCGCTCACAAACGTCAGCAGCGCGAGAGCTGCGCCGACGCGGGCGGAGACGACGAGTGAGGTCATGGGTCGAGTCAACCGAGGGCGCCGTGGAGCCTCGATGAGCAGTTCCCTTAGGTGGCTCGCGCGGGGGAAACGGAGGGGATGACGGGAATCGAACCCGCGTAATCAGTTTGGAAGCCGCTCCTCAAACTGCTGCCGCTGCTTGCCGCCGCCGACCGACACTGACCGCGCTGAGCCGCCATGCCCAGCGATTTCGGGGCTTCTCGGGCCGTTCGGCGCTCGACACTCGGTCGCCTTCGGTCGGCCTCGGATTGCCCCGGAGGAGCGCAGTCGCCCTCTTTTTCGCCCTCTCGGGCGCGCCTACTTCTCGCCCTCGTCGGGCTTCTGCTGGCCAATGCTCTTCATGAGCCCTTCCATGAACATCTTCGTGATTGCGGTGCTGCTGGCGTCTTTCGCCTGATCCGACTGTATTCGACTGTCGATGATCTTGGTGATGCGGTCGTCGATGTTGTCCTTGACGTCCTGCACGATCCGGCGGGTTTCGCCGGTCGCCTCACGGATTTCCTTGAGCGTGTCCTCCGTCCGGCGCTCAGTGTCCTTCGCCAGGTCGAGTTGCTGCTTCGAGATTCGACCCTGCCAAAATGCAACGCCGACGGAAACGAGCCCTACAGCGAGTGCCGAGATTGAGATTGCAAGTTCCATGCCCGAAGGGTAGTGGCGACATCTGACGTCGGCGGGGTGCGGCAGAATCTCCGCATGGCGCAGGTGCAGGACGGACTAAATCAGACTCAGGCGTTCGCCCTTATCTTCGAGACAACCTCGACCCGGAATCTGCTCGGCTACGGTCTCTGGGCGCTGCGCAACGCCCGGTTCTGGGAGACCACCCGCGACCCGATCTTGACCATGCTCTCTATCGGCGTCGAGAAGTTGTTGAAGATGTCGCTCGGGCTGGCGCACGTCGCAGAGCACGATGAATGGCCTCCACTCGCTACCTTCAGGGACACCTGGCGGCACAACATCAGCAACATGCACGAGGTGCTCATGCTGACCATTCGCGATCGCCTGTCGGAGGCCACCCATCCGGCCTGCGTCGAGTCGCAGTTGCTCGAAGTCGAGAATGACCCGGTGCTCCCCGCGCTCATGGCAGCGCTGTCGCGCTACGGCCAGAGCGGGCGCTTCTACCACCTGGATGAACTTGCGCTGAGCCCGCAGGCTGGCGAGGAGCCGGGGCATATGTGGAGCGAGGCCGAGAACATTGCGCTTCGGCTTGACCCGCAGATGAAGGCGAAGTTCGAGACAGCGTCCAGTGACCCCGACCCAGAAGTCTTCGACGCTTTCGTGCACGAGCTCGAGGCGCATCTTGCAGCATCCATCGAGCGATGGTGGGATCTCGTAGCGCTCGCGGAGAAGCACTGCATTCTGGGCGAGCGCGGTAAGGGTTGGGGATTCGACGTCGAGAAGTCGATGGTCGGTCGCCAGATTCGCGAAGGCTAACGATGTCCGTGGGCCGGTGCAGAATCTCACCATGCCCGATTGGTTCACTGTCGCTGCGGCGGTCGTCGGTGTCGTCGGTGGCCTGGCGGGCGTCGTCTCGTTGATCTGGCAGATCGCGACCTGGCGACGCTCCACGCACCGCGTGAAGGTCACGACGGCGCGCGCCTGGTTCGGCTATCCGAACGGATCGACAAGTGAGGAGCTGGTTTCGGTATCCGCGCACAACACGGGCTCGGCTGCGGTCACTATGGTTGCCTGGGGCATTCAGATGGGTCGAAAGGGTCCGAGCCTTAATGTGACCTCTCCGCTTATCGGCTCAACTGCGCTGCCACATCGGCTCGACTCTGGTGCTTCCCTGGACGAGCTTGTTCAGGCGGTGCATGTCGTGGAAGCAAGTGCCAAGTACAACGTGCTCTTCGCGCAGATGCGCCCCTGGGTGCGGCTTGCGACGGGGGAGCAGGCCTACGCCCGGAAGCGTGTGCTGACGCCCTCAATCACTTCATAGAAGAGTCAACCGTCCTCGGGGTCGGCGGGGTGCTGCGGCTCGGGCTGCGGGAAGTGGTAGCCGAAGCCGCGGGCCAGGCAGGCGTCGAGCCAGATCGCCTCGACAGTGCGGTTCCAGGCGGCGCTTTCGACCCGCCCAGCACGGCGACGACGTCGCGGTTCTGTAGGTCGTTCATCGTGACCGAGTGGTCTTCGGGCAGGTCGGCCAGCATGCGCCGGTACAGCGCCTCGATCTCGGCCTGGTGCGCCAGCGCCACGGCGCGCAGGTCGTCGCGGGCCGTCACGGTCACGTCTCCGCCGTGCGCGTGAACGCCTCGAACCGTTCGACCTCCGCCGAGTAGTCGCTGACGTACAGGTGCCCGTACACACGCCCGACGAGTTCGAGCGACGAGTGCCCGAGCCACCGGCTCACCTGGAACGGCTGGAAGCCTGCCGCCAGCCACAGTCTCGCTGCGGTGTGCCGGGTGTCGTGGTTGCGGATGTGGTCGACGCCTACCGCCTGCGCTGCGGGGAGCAGGTAGTAGTTCAGGAAGCCGCTCATGGCGATGGGGCGTGTCCAGTCGAGACGGCGGGAGCCGTTCTCGCGGGCGGGCCAGAACAGCGCGTCAGGGGCGCCCGAGACCGGGTTGGCGAGCTGAACCTTCCGCAGCCCGGCCGCGAGCGCCTTCGACAGGATCGGGACGTCGCGCGTGCTGCGTGAAGGCGTCTACACCAACAGCGCAGCGGCTCGCATGACCGCGGCGGCGAACTCTGCGCGACGGGTGCCGAAGTTCAACGACTGCGCGCTCGGGTGGTGCGTCTCAATGACCGCGGGGCCGGGGCCGTCGAACAGTCCGGCGACGTAGCGCCGCCACCCCTGACGTGCGTAGTCACCGCACAGGACGACAACGGTGAGCTGGGGTAGCAGCTCGATCAGGTACCGGAGCTGGATCGCGCCGTCCGCCAACTCCAGTGGCGTCGGCTTCACGGACGCGGCACCGAGATACCAGGGGACGATGTTCGCGTGCAGGCAGCCGTCCAGCAGCCCGGCTTCGGTGCGCGCCTGCCAGAGGTTGGCTGCGGTCTGATCGTTGTTGTCGGCACTGATGAATCCGGAACCCTTCCCGGTGGCCGCCTTCGGCCCCGGCGCTTCGAGCACGAACAGCACTCGGGCATCGGTACCCGCGTCGGTCGGGTCGAATGCAGGCGCGTCCCTGCCCCGGATCGACAGATCGCCGACGTAGTCACGCAGAGTGGCGAGTGCCGGGGCTTGCCAGAGGGCGCGACGCTCGGCCAAAGCGTCGGGATCGCGTAGCGAGCGAGGTCCGGTGGCATCCACGCCGCGACCTTACTCATCGTCTATGGAGGCGATGAGTCAACACGCCCAGGTCTGAAGGGTGCCAAGATCAGTCCCGCCCCAACCTTGGCGGGACGACTTCTGGGTGCGTGTTCGCGAACTCCGAGCCGAGCGGCAGTGGTCGCAAGAGGTGCTCGCCGAGCGTGCGGTTATCCGCACGACCTACGTCAGCGTGATCGAGCGCGGGCAGCACAACGTCAGCATCGATTTTCGGCATCGCCTCGCGGTCGCGTTCGAGCTAGGTATCCGAGATTTGTTCTAATTGACCCGTCGGGACCAGGGGTCGTCCCGCTAATGTTCATGCAACACGGCGAGAGGACGGGGAATGGTCGAGGACGACCGCGAGGCCGCTGTCGAGAAATCCGCGAGCGGGCGCTTGTGGTTCGTGAAGCCCGGACAGGAGGTCTTATTCTACCGGATCAACCGCCGGCCGATTGGCGGCGATCCGTCGCTCTTCCAACCCGACCCCGACCTACTTGGACACCTCAAGCGAGTTCTTGAGTACGCCGAGCCCGGTACGAGTGGCACTCAATACCAGCGCACCTGGCGACTCGGTGATCTCCGTTTCGACGACCAGCGCGCGACTTTCACGGGCAGGCTTGGGTGGGCGCGATCTGGCGAAGCCGTCGGGCAGGCATGGGACGACGAGCAGCACAGCTGGCTGGACCGCGTCGTGGCGAAGGACGAGAGTGCAGTCGCACCTGTTGCGTTCACTGCGAACGGACGTGTGCTCGGTGTCTTGAAGAACCCTTCTTTCTCGACAGAGTCGGTACTCGGAGAGGTGCTGACACAGATCCTCAATCGTGGTGAGAGAAGGGACGATTTCCCCACCACCGAGTGGAGCGTTGAGCCACTGGGTGACTCGCAGGAGTTCTACGAGTGGCTCGACAGCCTCGACCAACTCTTGATTCTTCGGATGGTCTTCGCGCGCCCGAATCCCGACGGAGAACAGGAGTTTCAGGAGCTCTTCGAGAGGCTCGATGCGTATGAGGCCGACCAAATTACGGAGGAGATACGAGCCCGCGATCAGGTTTCCGGGCTCAAGAAGGGGGCGGTGAAAGAAGATCCCACAACACAGGGGTTCATGGTCGCCGCGTTGCGTTACGCCTTCGGTCGCGTGTGGGCCAAAGGCAAGAAAAATGGGCGCACCGTGCACTACGACCAGCGTAAACAAGTCGCTCGCGCGTCCATCGATGCTGTCGGAAGCGACTGGGAGACTGCAACCGACAGTGTGCTTGGTGCCGTCGAGCGCCAAGCTGAAAGGCGGCGGCTAACTAATGGGCGAAGTACGTAGGGAGGTTGGCTTCTGGCGTGCCGTTGGCCGTATGCGGCTGCGTGACGTCTTCTCCGTCGAGACGATCGCCAGCGGCCTCCTAGGGGTCTCACTGGGCGTAGGGATGACGCTCCTCGGCGCCCTTGACGCGCGTATCGCCGTGGCTGGCCTCTTTGTGAGCGTGGCGGCTGCGCTCGTCGCGATCGTCTTCGCCGGGGTGGCTCTCGTAACGTCGTTGCTCTCGGACGCCTACCTGCGGTTACTCCAAGCATCTGACTCTGGAGTCTTGGGTTTCCTCAGACCGTTCTTGATCGCCGTCGGAATCCAGATCGCGACAGTGCTTGGCGCCGTCGGCTACGTCGCGATGGCTCCATATGTCCCGACCGAAGTTGAACCGTGGCTATTCGGCGCGCTCTGCGTGTTTTTCGTGGCGTCCTGCCTAGAGGTCGTCGTTCTAATGCGCTCGGTCTTTATGCACGCGCTCTTGCGTACTAGGTTCGCGCAGGTCCTGGAAAACGAGCGGAAGCGGCAACGCGAGAACTAGCCGCTCAATTGCCAGCCTGTGGTTGGAGCGGCGGACGGGAATCGAACCCGCGCAATTGGTTTGGAAGACTATGGCTCTACCGATGAGGTACCGCCCCGAATCTGTCCTCAGTTGTTTGGGGCTGTCGCCCTCTTTTGGTCTTTTCGGACGAATCTGGCTCGATCCGCGAGGGGTCGACTTGTCGGTAGTGACTCGGAGGGGATGACGGGAATCGAACCCGCGTAATCAGTTTGGAAGACTGAGGCTCTACCATTGAGCTACATCCCCGTCGGCCGTCGGAACGGCCGGGATTGAGTGTAGCGCAGGAGCGCGGGACCCCCGTTCAGGACGGGTTGGCGTGGTCCATCCACCACTCGGTGAACGAGGTGGCCGTCTTGTCGGCGGCGAGCCGGATCAGCCACAGGTTCGAGTAGACACGGCCGTCGGCGTAGCGGGTCACGCCTTCGACGATCACGAGGTCACCCTCGGTCGCGACGACGTCATGCTCGAAGGTCCATGAATCCGCCGCATCCTGACGGCGCAGCCATTCGGCGACGATCGCCTCGCGACCGACGACCGGATCGGTGAAGGCGTCGAAGCGGTACTCGGCCTTCTCGGCGAAGAGCGCGCCGATCTCGGTGGGGTCATTCGACTTCCAGGCCCGCAGGTATCCGGCGACCCAGTCCTTGGCCGCGCGTCGTGACTCGTCCATGACGTCAAGGATGCGCCGCTCGGCTCGCAAAGAACACCCGCAGTCACTCTCGGCTAGACTGACCGCGGCCATTCGTCGGTGAGCCGTGCCCGCACGTCACTCACGGTGCCGCCCCGCCCGCCGCGAACATCGGCGGCGGGACGAAACATCCGGGGCGTAGCTCAGCTTGGCTAGAGCGCCCGCTTTGGGAGCGGGAGGTCGCAGGTTCAAATCCTGTCGCCCCGACGAAGCCCATCCAGACACCTTCAGGAGATACCAGACCTATGGTCAGCACGACCGTCGAGAAGCTTTCCCCCACGCGCGTCAAGCTCAGCATCACCGTGACGCCCGAGGAGCTCAAGCCCTCCATCGACCACGCCTACAAGCACATCGCCGAGTCGGTCAACATTCCCGGCTTCCGCAAGGGCAAGGTTCCGCCGCCCATCATCGACCAGCGGGTCGGCCGCGCCGAGGTGCTCAACCACGCGGTGAGCGAAGGCCTCGACCGCCTCTACCGCGAGGCAGCTCAGGAGGAGAAGCTCCGCCCGCTCGGGCGCCCCTCCGCCGACGTCACGCAGTGGCCGAGCGAGAAGGACTTCTCCGGCGACCTGCTCGTCGAGGTCGAGGTCGACGTTCGTCCCGACTTCGAGCTGCCCAAGTACGACGGACTCAAGCTCGAGGTCGAGCCGGTCAGCGTCTCGCCCGACGACGTCGAGACCGAGCTCGAGAACCTCCGCACCCGCTTCGGCACCCTCGTCACCGTCGACCGTCCGGCCAAGAAGGGTGACTTCGTGTCGCTCGACCTGACCGCCACGATCGGCGGCAACGAGGTCGACACCGCCTCCGGCATCAGCTACGAGCTCGGCTCGGGTGAGCTGATCGACGGCATCGACGACGCTGTGGAGACCCTCACCGCCGGTGAGGAGACCACCTTCGAGTCGGAGCTGCTCGGCGGCGACAACGCCGGCGAGAAGGCGCAGATCGCCGTGACGGTGCTCGCCGTCAAGGAGCGCGAGCTGCCCGAGGCCGACGACGAGTTCGCTCAGATCGCCAGCCAGTTCGACACCATCGGCGAGCTGCGTGCCGACCTGCGCGAGCAGCTCGAGAAGTCGGCCACCTTCGGTCAGGGAGCCGCCGCGCGCGACAAGATCGTCGACGTTCTCCTCGAGAAGGTCGAGATCCCCGTCCCGCAGCAGCTGATCGACGACGAGGTGAACCGCCACCTCGAGAACGAGAACCGTCTCGAGGACGACGAGCACCGCGCCGAGGTCGCCGTCTCGAGCGAGAAGACCTTCCGCACCCAGATCCTCCTCGACGCGATCGCCGAGAAGGAAGAGGTGAAGGTCAGCCAGCAGGAGCTCACCAACTACCTCGTTCAGGCGTCGCAGCAGTACGGCATGGAGCCGGGCGAGTTCATCCAGGTGCTCGACCAGAACGGCCAGATCCCGGCCATGGTCGGCGAGGTCGCGCGCAGCAAGGTCCTCGCGGTCGTGCTCGGCAAGGCCAAGGTCGTCGACACCAAGGGCAAGGCCGTGGACGTCTCCGCGTTCACCGCCGCCGTGCTCGGCGAGGGCGACGACGAGTCGAACGCCGCCGACCTTCTGGCCGCCGCGGGCGCCGACGACGAGCACGCGGGTCACAACCACTAAGACAAACGTCTGAGCGGGGCGGCACACTGGGTTCATGACTCGGTGTGCCGCCCTTCTTCGTGGAGTGAACGTCGGCGGGGTGAGGATCCGCATGGCGGAGCTGGCCGACCTCGTCGAGGGCCTGGGCTTCGCCGAGGTGCGCACCGTGCTCGCGAGCGGCAACGTGCTGTTCGAGACCGCCGATGAGTCGGATTCCGCCGCAGCCCGACTCGAGACGGCGCTGCGCGACCGCTTCGGCTACGAGGCGTGGGTGCATGTGCTGCCGCTGGACGCGATCCGTCGGATCGTGTATGCCTACCCCTTCGAGCGCGGACGGGACGGCTGGCACGACTACGCGATCGTCGCCGTGCGGTCGGAGGTGCGCGAGGAGCTCCTCGCCGTCGAACTCGACCCGGAGGCCGAACGCGCGGCGCCGGGGGAGGGCGTCATCTACTGGACGGTGCTGCAGGGATCCACGATCGACTCGCGGCTGGGCAAGGTGCAGGCGGCGGCGCGGATGAAACCGTGGATCACGACCCGCAACCTCAACACGCTCGAGAAGCTCGTGCGCTGAACGCGCCTACTCGACGACGGCGGCGACGACGCTGTAGTTCGAGCCGTCGAACTCGGTGATCGAGACGGCCGCCTCCCCGAAGCCGCCGTCCTCGAACACGAGGCCGCACCGGAAGGTGTTGTCTTCGAAGATCTCGATCTCGATCTCGGTCGCCTCGCACAGCACCGCGGCAATCACGCCTTGCTGCTCGAGCGATCCGGCGGCGAGCTCCTCGATCTCGCTCAAGGGCACCGTCGGGTGCCCGCTCGACGGATCGCCGCTCGTGTCGACGACATCCAGCACCTCGAGGTCGAAGTCATCGCTGCTGCGGATCGCGGCGATCCCGAAGACGACCGTCGCTGCATCGTCGCTGTTGGGATCGGTCATCGCGCACTCCGCCTCGGAGCCGACCTCGAACGGAATCGACCCGCTGCCGCACTCGACATCCGCGGCCACACCGGTGAGGTCCAGGGCGAGCGACTCAGCCTCGAGCTCGAAGGCATCGAGTGTGATCGACGGGCCAGCGCCCGGAAGAAACGCGCACCCGCTCAAGCCCAGGGCGAGCGCGGCGACGGTGGCGACAGGCAGGACGGTCTTCATGTGAAGCTCCTTGGCTCGGTCCGGCCACCGTAACGCGGCGCTCGGAGAAGTGCCATCGTCGATGTGGACGACCGTCGCGGACCGCACGGGCTGCGGGCCGGACGAAGGCCGGTCGCGGCCGCGGGCTGCTCTCACACCGGGTTGCGAAGCGCGACCTGCCCGGACAGCCTCGCCGCGAGACGCCGACTCACGAGCCGGACCGACCACGCGGTCGCACGGTTCCGCGTGCCCGAGACGATGCTCGGCGGCGCGCTGCGGCGGTCGAGCGTGCGGAGAGCGAGAGCGACGACCTGCCTCGGCGTCTGGAAATCGCCGACCTGAGCGTGCTCGCCGGCGATCTCGAAGAACTCCGTCGAGGTTGCGCCGGGGGAGAGGCACAGCACGCCGAGCGCGCGATCCCGGTTCTCGAACCAGAGAGCCTCGGTGAAACTCAGCACGAACGCCTTCGTGGCGCCGTAGACGGCCATCAGCGGCACCGGCTGGTACGCCGCCGTGCTCGCGACGGTGATCAGCGCACCTCGGTCGTTCGCCTGCAACTGGTCGTAGAACGCCTTCGTGAGGTCGACCACAGCGCCGACGTTCAGATCGACCTCTTCGGCGATCCGGGCGGCGTCCTCGTTCTCGAAACGGTTGCGCGTTCCGAAACCGGCGTTGTTCACGAGCGTGGCGATGCTGATGCCGCGGTCTGCGAGCTCGACGGCCAGCTGGGATGCGGCATCCGGGGCGGCGAGGTCGGCGGCGATCACGGTGACGGTTCGTCCCGTCGGGCGCAATTCGTCGGCGAGGGACCGCAGGCGATCCTCGCGACGGGCGACCAGAACGAGGTCGGCGCCGCGGGCGGCGAGCTGGCGGGCGAACTCCGCACCCAGGCCTGCGCTCGCGCCGGTGACAAGGGCGGTGGTGCCGGTGTAGTCGATGCTCACGGTCGTCCTTCGGTGTGGGTGAACGGGTGTTTACCGTGTAGGTTTACACATGTTCAGCGTGTTGTCTACCGGAGGTCCCCATGGCCCGCAGCTCGAACCCCCGCGGATCAGGGGAACAGCTTCGCGCTCAGCTCGTGGCGGCCGCCAGCGCGCTCCTTCTCGACCCGCAGGCGGTCGCCCTCCCGTCGCTTCGCGCCGTCGCGCGGGAGTGCTCCGTCTCACCGGCCGCCGTCTACCTGCACTTCGACTCCGCGCAGTCGCTGACCGCCGCCGTGCTCGACGCGCAGCACGACGGCTTCGAAGCCGCGATCCGCGCGCGGATTCCCGAGGATGCGCCGCTGCGGGTCAGGCTCGCCGCCATCGCCACCGCGTACGCCGAATGGGGGCTCGCGCACCCGGGTGCCTACCAGCTGCTGTTCGAGAGCGCCGATCGGCTCGACCTGCCCGAAACCGACCACCAGAGGTGGAGCCTTGTCGACGAAGCCGCGCAGCTGATCGCGCTCGAGACATCCGCAGCCCCCGCCGACGCGAACGCCACCGCGATGCGCCTCTGGACGATGCTTCACGGTCTCGTCTCGCTTCGCATCCACAAGCCGATGCTTCCGTGGCCGCCGCTCCAACCGGAGCTCACCGAGCTGATCGCCCGGAACCTCTAGCGGTCTCACGCCCACGGCGGCGATGCCTCCTTTTGTTCGCCGTGCGCTCACGCCCACGGCGGCGGTGCTGCCTTTCGTTCGCCGTGCGCTCACGCCCACGGCGGCGGTGCTGCCTTTTGTTCGCCGTGCGCTCACGCCCACGGCGAACATGCCCAAGTCGAGGCGGGCTCGCCGGTAGATTCGAACTCGACACCACAGAACAGGAGTCCCTTCCATGGCTGAAACGGCATTCCCGCCGAGCGTCTTCGACCGCCTTCTCAAAGACCGCATCATCTGGCTCGGATCCGAGGTGCGCGACGACAACTCGAACGAGATCTCGGCGAAGCTCCTGCTGCTCGCGGCCGAAGACCCTGAGAAGGACATCTACCTCTACATCAACTCGCCCGGTGGCTCGATCACCGCGGGCATGGCGATCTACGACACGATGCAGTTCGTGCCGAACGACATCGTCACCGTCGGCATCGGCATGGCGGCCTCGATGGGGCAGCTGCTGCTGACCGCCGGCACGAAGGGCAAGCGGTACATCACCCCCAACGCGCGCGTGCTCCTGCACCAGCCGCACGGCGGGTTCGGCGGCACCAGCTCCGACATCCAGACGCAGGCCGCGCTCATCCTCGACATGAAGAAGCGCCTGGCCGAGATCACCGCCGAGGCGACCGGCAAGACCGTCGAGCAGGTCAATGCCGACGGCGACCGCGACCGCTGGTTCAACGCGCAGGAAGCGCTTGAGTACGGCTTCGTGGACCACATTCGCGAATCCGCCTCCGACGTCATCGGCGGCGGCGGCACGAACGACAAGAAGTAGCCGGCGAGCCCGAGACGAAGGACGACAACTCAGATGGAAACCCCGAACTTCTCCGCGGCCGGCGACCTGGCCCAGCGGATGCCCGGCTCGCGCTACATCCTCCCCAGCTTCGAGGAGCGCACCGCCTACGGCTTCAAGCGGCAGGACCCGTACGCCAAGCTCTTCGAGGACCGCATCATCTTCCTCGGCGTGCAGGTGGATGACGCCTCCGCCGACGACGTGATGGCGCAGCTTCTCGTGCTCGAGAGCCAGGACCCGGACCGCGACATCGTCATGTACATCAACTCGCCCGGTGGATCCTTCACCGCGATGACGGCGATCTACGACACGATGCAGTACATCCGCCCGCAGGTGCAGACGGTGGTGCTCGGCCAGGCGGCCTCGGCCGCCGCGGTCATTCTCGCGGCGGGAACGCCCGGCAAGCGCCTCGCGCTTCCGAACGCGCGCGTGCTCATCCACCAGCCCGCCGTCGGCGAGGCCGGCCGCGGTCAGGCCTCCGACATCGAGATCCAGGCCGCCGAGGTGCTGCGTCTGCGCACCTGGCTGGAGGAGACGCTCTCGAAGCACTCCAACCGCACCGCCGAGCAGGTCAACACCGACATCGAGCGCGACAAGATCCTGTCGGCCGCCGAGGCGCTGGAGTACGGCCTCATCGATCAGGTTCTCTCGAGTCGCAAGACGGGCAACGCGCTCGTCAAGTAGCACCTCTCGCATCACGCACGTGTGGCCCCGGACGACGTCCGGGGCCACTGTCGTTTCTCAGAACGGTGTCGCGGCTAGGTGCGCCGGCGCGTCAGCAGCAGCGTGACGACGACGGTCGCCGCGACGGCGCCGACCGCGCCGAGGATCCACCACATGTCCGAGCCGAGGGCGGACGCCTCCGCGTCGGAGGGCTCCTCGGGTGCGGCGTTCGTGGGCTCGGGTTCTGCCGGGGCCGGCTCGACCCCGCAGGTGGGAGCGGAGGCGCTTCCCGCCGACCCGACGAAGGCGTCCGCCGGAGCCCACGTGAAGCCGTAGCTCCCGCTCACGGTGTGGCCGTCGGCCGACACCAGCTGCCACGTGACCGTGTACTCGCCCGGCTCGCCGATCGCCGCCGTCGTGAACATCGACGATCCCGACACCCGCGTGCAGCCGTCTCCGTAGTAGAGGCCCGCCGCATCCTGCACCAGGAACGCGAAGCCGTTGCCGTCGCCGCCGAGGTCGAGCAGCGAGTCGCTCGTGCGGATCTCGAAGCTCTCGGGCAGCTCAGTCACCACCGCGCCCTCGGCGGGGTTG
>CEQL01147753.1_pt1 | contig 13824 bp, 13 predicted proteins | sample 356281 | NCBI WGS metagenome assembly CEQL01 (sample SAMEA2621203, study PRJEB7988) | marine metagenome | biome: marine biome (ENVO:00000447); feature: surface water layer (ENVO:00002042); material: "saline water (ENVO:00002010), including plankton (ENVO:xxxxxxxx)" | depth 5 m
ATCAAAATCTTTTTTGGTTAGTTTATAACCCCAGTGTTGTAATACTTGCCTTATTTTTGGGCTTACTGATTCATCATTCCATTTAGAATTATTCTTTAATATTTGTGTTACTAAAAATCTCATAAATCTTCCATTTTTTCCGGCTAATCCTCTCCATCTATCAATTTGTCTTTCATCATCAGGTCCTCTTCTGCCATTATAAAAATCACAATACCAATTTACCCAACCATAAGGGTTATTTGGGTGCATCCATTTTTTATTTTCCCAATACTCTAAAGATAGACCTACTTTTACTTTGTATTTATTTTTTTTTATATCATATTTTGAATTTGATAAATTTTCTTCTGGTATATCTTTCCACCAAGAGGAAGGATATTTTTTATGATAATTTTTGTAGTTTTTTTTGTTTGTCTTAGAGTAAATAGGTCTCCAATAAGTACCACCAAATGATCCTAATTTAAAAATTTCTCTAGGTGTTAAATTAGGCGTAAACTCTGGATGATCACTGAATACAATATTTCCATTGGATCTTCTTTTTATTGTTTTATTTTTCATTTTTTTATTACTAGGATTATTCTTTTTACTTAATTTCATATATATAATATGAAATTATAAAAATTGAATTATTTATATAATTAAATCATACATAATATTACATTATTATATTATGGATAATGAAAATGAATTCACAAAACGATTTGTAGATGATATTAAAAAGGCAATAAATGATCAATTAGATTCAAATAGTGATGAACAAGAATTAGATGAATTTATTAATAAAATAACAGCTAATGTTAATAGTAATACAAAAAAAACTGTTGAATTAATTAAAAATATTGAAGTTATTAAAAGAAAACAAAAAATATAAGTTTAAAATATTTATATATAAGGGCTCAGCAGGGAATCGAACCCTGGACCTCCTGCACCCAAAGCAGGAATCATACCTCTAGACCACTAAGCCGTATATATATTATTTATAAATAAATTATTCATTTTTAACGTAAGTTAATAATTTGGATTCTGGGAAATCATTCGAAAAATTATTAATATAATGGGTATTAAACATATGTCCCGATTTGTCTCTTTTAATATTAATTTTACCATCAATCGTAATTAAATGTTTAATGTCATCAGCACAATTACATCCTAAATTTGCCACAAAATCATTATCATTAGCAAAATGTTCCATATAAGGTAATTCATCAACTACATAATTCATTTTGGTTGCACAAGTAGCAAATGAATATATTTCTAATTTCTTCATATACTCTTGTTTATTTAATCCTAATTTATAAAGATTTTTTAGGACATTGGACATAATTATACTTCCTTGTGAATGACATATTATTATTAATTTATCTATTTTTTCATCTAATAGTTTATTACAAATTGTATATAATGCAATAGTAGATGCTTCATCTAATTCCTGTGTAAATTTACCTACTAATGATTCTATTATATCTGAAATAATTGAATCAGAGGCATTTTTTAAAATATTAATAGGTCTATTAAACATATTTTTTAATATTGATTGGGTTTGTTTAATAGTAATATCATTATACAATATACCATTTAAAAAAATCATACATTCTCCATTTTGACTTTCTTCATTATCTGCATAATATCTACTATTATCACCAAAAAAAATAATTCTTATTGAATAAGGAACCCATTTAGGACAATATAAAGGTATTTTAATTATAAAAATATCGCTTATAAATTTTAATGTATTCATAAAATCCCAGTTTGATTTATTCATTTCAGAATTACTATCAAAGAAATTACTAAAAAATCTATTACCTACAATACTTGTAAATATGTTTTTTGTATTAATTAATGCACTATAGATAATATCCCACATTTTAATATTTTGTAATTTATCTTTTATATAATTTAAATTATTATTTTAATAATAAAATTGAATAATATTAATAATTTTTTTATAAATATTAATATAAAATGAATTTAACAAGAATTTATTCACCAATTAATATACCTAAAATAGATAATATATTACCATATGATATTCATACTATAATAGCTAGTTTTTGTGGATATGGTAGAAAAATAAAAATATTTATGAAATTTTTATCTGATTCAAAGATTACAATTGAAATTAAGAAGTACATATTATTTAATTGTCAAGATAATTATGATATATTAGATCATATAAGTGACGATATAATAAATTTTAAATTTTCAGAAATGATATTAAATAATATTGATAATATAAATGATATAGCAAATGTTATTTATTTATTTTATAAGAATAAAAATAAAAATAAATTCAGGGATGTAATAAACAATGATTCTGATCAATTAAGTGAATATTTAACTAATGGTTATACAATAAGCGATAATTGTGAACATGATGAAGAAATAAGAGCAATAGATGAGCGTTTAGATTCACTATATGAAATAAATTTTGAAATGATAAAGGCAGATATGTATCCTGCACCAGTTTATATTACAAAGAATTTCAATATTTCAAGTAAAAAAAGAATAAATAATAATTTTACAAAACAGCAATTTGCTGTATCATTTTTATGTATAAAAAATATGATTTTCAAGTTTGAAAAAGATGAATATGGTAAAAGTAATTTGTTATTTAGTATATCTAAAAGAAAAAGAATTAAAGTTCCAGATTTGTATAGACATTGTAAAAAAATTTGTTCTAAATTGACAAATGTAAATAAGAAGATAATTATAGATATAGATGGAGTTTATGAAGAATTATTTGGTAATGATAGTTTTTGGTAATTCATTCCCAAAAAATCATATATTAAATTTTCCAATTCTGTTGGAATTTTTTTTTTGAATAGTTCACTTTTAATAGCTAATTCCTTTTCAAAATTTATATTGTTAATAACTTTTTTATAATTTAAAATACTATATCTTTCAATAAAATATTCATTCCAAGTACTTCTCCAAAATACTGAACTAACTATTTTTTCATTGTCATCTTCATATTCTGTTTTTTGATTTTTTATTCTGGTTATTTCAAAATTAATCAAAGTATAATTTTCATTAATAGAGTGATGTATATGAGGTTTTTTCTTTTTCAAAGTTAAAATAAAAGCAGTATCTTTTTTATCTCTATAAAAATCATTAAATTGATCTACCCCTAAAAATTGTGTTCCAATTTCTGAATTAATTATATCCATTTTTATATTATAATTTTTTTTATAATATAAAATTTCAATTTTTGTAATTTTATTCTAAGGTATATCTGTATTTTTATTTTCAATATAACGTGATTTAACATTATATGTACTCCATAACTCTGGATATTTTGAATCTATTAATTCAATAATTTTTTCTGGTTTTAATAATTTATTTTCTTTTAATTCTTTTGAACAATCCTGCATTAAATGTTTAACTTTTAATATTATAATTCTAGCACTATCATTCGCCATTATTAATAATTTATTTACTTCTTGATCAATTAAGTATTTTGAATGATCACTCATATCTGGATATATATTTTGCTTACCCATACCATAATTAATTACCATATTCTTAGCTAATGAAAATGCTTGTTCTAAATCTTGTCTTGCACCAGTTGTAACTGAATAGCCAAAAAATATTTCTTCTGCTATTCTACCTGCTAATAAAACCATTAAATGTTCTAATAGACCCTCTTTTGTATATATATTTGCATCTTCATCATTTCTATCAAAAATAGTATACCCTGGAGTTTTTGGTGACCATAAATTTATTACTATCTTTTTTAATTTTGAATGATCCTTTGATAAAAATCCTACTATTGCATGTCCCATTTCGTGCATAATTATTCGATCAATTATATCTTCACTAAATTTACTCTCTTTACTCTGCCAACCTCCATATATTCTATTTAATACATATTCTAAATCGTTTGGTTTTATTATTTCTCTATCATCTCTTAATGCTGTTAACATTGCTTCATTTAAAAGATTTTCTATTTGAGCTCCTGAAAAACCTCCTGTTGTTTCAACTAAATCATCCAAAGAAATTGATAAATCCATTGGTTTTTTTTCTGCGTGTATTTTAATTATTTCTTTCCTAGTTTCACTATCAGGAGCACCAAAATACATATTTTTGTCTATTCTACCTGGTCTTATTAATGCTTGGTCTAATAAATCTACACGATTAGTTGCTCCTATTATAAATACTCCTTCTGAATCTTTGAATCCATCTAAAGATATCAATAATTGATTTAATGTTTGATCTTTTTCTGAACTAGAACCGTCATCGTTTCCTCTTGCTCTTCCTATTGCATCAATTTCATCAATAAATACAATACAGGGTACATTTTCATTGGCTATTTCAAATAATTCTCTAACACGACTTGCTCCTACTCCTACGTATTTTTCTGCAAATTCACTACCAGATACAGGAATAAAAGAAATATTCAATTCACCGCAATATGCTTTTGCTAGTAATGTCTTACCGTTTCCTGGAGGTCCTTCAAAAATTATACCTTTTGGGGTTCTTACATTAAATTTTTTGTATTTGGAAAAATTCAATAATATATCTGATGTTTGCATAAGTTCTTCTTTAATTTTTTGATAACCGCCTACATTATTAAAATTAACATCAGATGATCTATAAATTTTAAAATTACCTTTTGTTTCGACTTCTGGAGATGTTGGTGATATATCAGGTATTTTTTGATTAGTAATAATTATTCTAGAACCTTTTAATCTAAATACTCCTTTTTCATCAAAAAATCCATTTGCATTACCATTTTTCCTATTATTTTCCACTGTATCAAATTTATCTTCTTTTTCATCTTCTATTTCATCTTCTATTTCTTTTTCTAATTCCTCTAGTCCTTTTCCAAATTCTTTTTCTAATTCTTGTTCTTCTCTTTCATCTTGTTCGATTTGTTCTTTATAAGACTTTATAAATTCATTATTTATGTCTTCTAGAACTTTTGTTATATTGATTATATTTGTATCTTTTTCATTATTATTAGTTTCATTTTTCAAGTATTTCATTAATACTTGGCTTCTCATTGGATTATAACGACTATTTTTAAGATAAAACATCCTTTCTAATCTTTCTAGATTATTTTTATCCAAATGTGCTGGATTAAAATTTCCCCCGAAATATGGGTTAAAACAAGAAGCAAATAAAAATACATTTGATAATACTAATAATAATGATTTTGATACCATATAACTATGTATATGAATATTTATTTAAATAATTATATAAAAATAATATATTGTAAATAATAAATGATAGAACTTATTGTTAATATATTTAGATTATACACTATTATTGTAACAAAAATAAATGAATTATATTTATATTTATACATCAATTTTAGTTTATTTAAAAAAATGGATCAAAAAATACAATTATGTAAATATTATTTATATTCTCAAATTTATGATAAATTGATTGAATATCCATTTAATTGTTTCTATGTATGTAATTTATCAGAGTTTAATTTAAAACAAGATAAAATAGATTTACCTGAATATTTATTTGATTATGATGAAGTTTTAAATAATAATAATTATGAATTAATGAATTTAATTGAAAAAAATTCATTATTATTAGTAAAAACAGACGATTTTATTAAATGCAATATTGTTGAAGATCAAAATAGTCTTCAAAATATACCAAAAAATATAAATACAACAAAAAAACATTTTTTGACAGTTACATATGGTCATCCAAAATTAGAATGTGAAATTGAATTAGATATAAATGGTTTTTTTGTTGAAAATAATGAAATATTGAATTATATATTTGTCTTAAGACAATTAAAATATCAAACAGAAAAATTTATATTTGATAGTGAATATTATGTAAAAATTATTGATAATAAATGCAATATTATTACAGTAAACAGTAAACAATATGTTAAAATAACAAGTAATAATTATGAAATTAAAGAAATTAAAATAAATAATTTATTATTTGAAAATAGTTTTTATGATAGTAGAAAGAAGAAATAAAAATTATATAAAGATTTAATAATATTTAATATTACAGGAGTTTAATGTCTAATCCCACGTCACACCATCCTTTGAATGATAAATGGGATTTATATTACCATTTACCAAACGATAACAATTGGAATTTATCTAGTTATAATGTAATAGCAAAAGATATTGATATAATAGAAAAAGTTTTTTCTTTAAATAATGCATTAACTGAGGATGTTATTAAATATTCTATGTTATTTTTGATGAAATCAGGAATTAAGCCATTATGGGAGGATGAGAGAAATCGAACTGGTGGTTGTTTTTCTTTTAAGGTTTTAAATAAGCAAGTTAATGATATTTGGAAAAAATTATTTTTTGTTTTATGTGGCGGTTCATTATGTATAAATAATGAGCATAGTAAACATATTAATGGTATTACCATTTCTCCTAAAAAACATTTTTGTATAATAAAAATTTGGTTAGATACTTGTGAATATCAAAATCCAAATATGTTTATAGATATACCTTGTCTTCAAAAGCAGGGTTGTTTATTTAAGAGACACGAACCCGAATTTTAATAAATATGAAAATATACGTAAAAAAAGTTTTTATAAATTTTTCAATCCCAATTAGTCTATCGGTTAGGATATGGCCCTTTCAAGGCTGAGAGCTGGGTTCGATTCCCAGATTGGGAAATTAAATTGAAATCAATTTACCTTTTGTTTCAATATACTTTTTTGGTATACTGACACCTAGACGTGGATCTTTTTTATTTTTTCTTTCTTTTTCAAATTGGATTTTTAATTTTGGAAGAATGAATTCTAGAACATCATCTGCTGTCATTTCATACATTTCAGCAATTCTAGCTCCATCGTATCTTGCAAAATAATGCATTTTATATTTTCCAATTTTATGTTTTCTTAGATATTCTTCTTGAGCTTCCCAATTATGGTGTACAGAAATTCCATTATAGGTTGCATGAATATCTTTTGAAATAGTAGATTTGTATTCTACTTCGTTTCCATCTTTATCAATTGCATCAGCACCAGAATAATTCTGAGCTACATTATGACCCAAATAATTAGCCATATGAATCTCTCTGGCTCTGTTGTATGAAAATGTATCTCCCCAGTTATTTTCTAGAGATAGTTTGTACATTTGTTCAAACAACTTAGCAAATTCTTGCTTTGGGTCATTTTTTTCTAGGTTTGGTGTTTGAATTGATGTCTCATTTTTTTCTTTTAATAAATTTTCTACTTTTTCTTCCAATTCTTTCTTTTCTTGCTCTAATCCTTCAATTACCTCATACAATTCATCAATCTCATTTGCATTTGTATCATGTTCATCTTTCATCTCCGACATTTCTTTTTGTAACTTCAATACTTCTTCAGATGGTTCTCCTGTAGAACCAATTGGGATAGAACTTCCATTGCAATGAATAGCTGACATTTTTCGAATTACTAATAATAATATATAGTATAAGTATACAAACTATATATTATGTTGATTATGATTCAATTTTTTTAATTTTTTATGATAAAACTACTTAATAAATAACCATATGTTATTGTCATCCAAGCTAGATAAGAAGGTGACCAATAACAATGAATAATATTCATATCAATTACCTTACAGTAAATTATTGTTGAAAATATAGGTCCACCAATAATTATATATGTTTTTTCAATTAAATTTTTATTAAACAACATTTTTATATTTTTAATATAGATACATTTTTATTTCAATTTATTTGATTTATAATTGCTATGTATGCCAAGAAAATTCCAAAGAAATTCTTTGATAAAATATCTAATATATTGTAACTTATATTTTTCCACAAATAAGGTAACAAAGCGGATAATCCATAGAATGACCATATTAACGCAAATATTGTGAATAATATTTTTCCATTCTCTGTATATTTTGCATATTTATCATAAATAAAATAAAAATATATAAAAAATGGGATAAATCCACAAAAGACTGTTGTATATTTATCTAACATTTTTAATTCACCTAAATATCCAAATACTAACATTAAGAAATTTAATGCCATTATGAACAACCAATTATTTCCGTGTATATTAAAACTATTTTTTAGATAATCCAAGGTTGTATTGTTATCTCCATTTAATTCTTTTATTTCTCCATTATTACGTAAATAATCTAAATATACAATCAAAATAAATAACATACTTGGTGTTGTTAATACCCAATCATAATATCTCTTTGTTGTTACTTTGTTTACTTTATTAAACATAAAATATAACCAAAAGTAAAATATCATTTCAATAAATTGTACAAACAATTCTAAACTTATTAATCCTTTTAATAATAATAAATCACCTTTATAATTTAGTGTTAATGCGTATATATCTATTATTGCTGTTATAATTTGTGCAATTAATGATATTTTTACAGTTAAAAAAAATATATCTTTTACCTCTTTATCTTTCATATATATATATATAAATATAAATGAAATTTAGAAATAATAAAACCATTAAAAAGAAAGGTGGTTCAAATCCTTTAAAAGATGGAAAATTCTTACAAGAACTAACTAAATATAAAAAAGAAAATTTAGACTCTTATAATGATTTTATTAGTAATAGTACTGCATCTACAGATACTATCTCTACAGAAACTAGTAATGAGAATGATGATTTCGCATTTGGTCCTGAATTCACAAAAGAATTAAATGATATTAGTAATATTAGTGAAGAAAAAAAAATAAAAATGGATCGGGAAAATGAAATTGAAAAAAATAGAGCGAATTTTGAAAAACACATCTCTCCAATTAAATATTTAAGTCAACCACAAAGAGCAGTAAAAATGATAACTCAGGATAAAGCTCCTGTTAGAATTAGCGATGAACATTTCAAAGGTCATATATTTGATTTAAAACCAGTCAAAGAAGATTTATTTGAAAAAGCTTTTATAAAAGATGAAGCAAAAAAGTTTGTATCAGATATAAGTGATAGAGCCTCTATAAAAGTATATAATCAAGATTTAAAATTGAAATCAATGGTAGAACAAGATGCTATACAAGAGAGATATAAAGAAAAAATGGATAATTTGAATAAAAAAAAAAAATTACAGAATGAAAAAATGGAAAGTGAAATTAAACTTAAAGAAGAAAAAACAAAAAAAGAAAATGAAAAATTTTTACAGGAAGAATCATTAGATAATTTTAGTAATTTTCTAAGAGATGATAAATTACTTCCTCCAAAAAAAATATCAAGTGAAGCTTTAGAATCTATTGATATAAACGAAATGATTAAAAAAATAGATAAAATTAAATTTATTGTATATCCATATGATTCTAAGTTTTACTATTATATAAAAGAAAAATATTTTAAAAAGGGGAATAATGATTATTTGATAATATCAAATAATTGGAGTTTTTATAACACTAGAATTGGAATTGACGAAAGAAATTATAATGAAATATTTGGAAATATTGATCAAGAAAAATTAAATAACATAATAGATGTAATGATAAAAAGAACATATGAAATAATTAGTACTATGAAAAAAAATTCTATTGAAAAATTTGATTTATGTGCATTTATTCTTGTATTATTAAAAATTAAATATTTCAATGAAATTGATATGAGTGATCAATTAACGAAACGTGGTTATGGTGGAAAAAAGATAACAAATTGTTGCAATCATACCAAAAAACATAAATTATGTATTAGAAAAAATGATAAAAAATTATTCAAATTGCCTAGACGGTTTACTAAAAAACAATGTAAAAATCCAAGAGGATTTACAATGAAAGCTTCTTGTGCACCATATAAAAATTGTGGGGGTGGAAAGAAAAAGAAAGCTACTTGTAAATTAGTAAACAAATCTAGGAAATACAAAATTGATGGAAAAATTACTATTGAAGAATTACCTAGTAAAGGATTAAAATTAAATTATAATATATCAGGATTAACTCCTGGAAAACACGGATTTCACATACACGAATTTGGAGATTTAAATAATAAATGTATGAACTGTGGATCTCACTTTAATCCTTTTAAAAAAAATCATTGCAAAACTTTGAAAAATTGCCATTTAGGTGATTTAGGTAATGTAGTAGCTAACAAAAATGGAATAGCCAAAGGTAGTAAATTTACTCCTTATCTTTGTTTGAAAAAAAACAAAAAGTGTAATGTTATTAATAGATCTATTATAGTGCATGATAAAAAAGATGATCTAGGAAAAGGTAAAAATGAAGAAAGCAAAAAAACTGGTAATGCTGGAAAAAGGTTAGCTTGTGGAATTATTAAACTAATCTAAAAAAAATTAATTATTATTATTTAAATATTAATTAATACTAGCTACTTATCTAAACTACACTCTCTATCTCATCCCATAACTTTGATAATTGTTTTGCATATACTACTTCATTTCCTGTCCATCCTGATAATATAGCCCCTCTATAGGTTGATTCTGGTAATATAGTATTATCATAACCAGCTGTTTGAACCATATATGTATTTAATTTCGGATTTATTTCCTTACGATATTTTTCAACACACTTGTGAACATCTAGATATAAAGTACTATTAGTACATCTGTTACCCCATAAAAATCCATTATTTATAATATCAAGATCATTGCCATATAAACCACCATGTCCTACCTGCATATCTGAATAACAAAACCAATGATCAAATTTGTAAGAAGAAGAATTATCAAATGCTCTTTTGAAAAACAACCACACTCCATTTTCTGTACTTCCTCCTACACCTTTTGCCAAATCTTTAATTTCATTATATTGTTCCAACAAAGTCTTCGATTTATCTACTTCATACAATTTTAAATCATCACCGAATACTCCAACTACTCCACGACCACTTGCTCTATATGCTGTGAAAAGTGCTGAAAGATTACCAATATCAGAAACTGTACTACTACCATAGGTTGATGTCATTGTTCCGTGTGCACTACCACTATTATCAGTTAAACTAATAACATCACCATCTAACATAGGGTAATTTTCTATTGATTTTTGTAGACATTTTTCCAAATATTCAAATATCTTTTCTTTATATTCAAGTTTAACTATTGATGGAGTCTTAATTTTTCTTTTTTTATTTGCTTTTACTTCTTTTATTTCACCTTCCTCTAAATCTTCATCTGATGCTTCTTGATTTTCAAAATTATTTTTTATTTTTTTATATGCTGTCATATATCTAAATGGAAACTGTTTACCACCTTCAACTCCTGCTAACAACATTTCCAAATAACGATCCATATTTTCTATTCCTGGATCACTTGCTGCAAAACTACGAATATTTCTCAAAGCAGCCATATGAGGCATACGCCATTCCATATCATTTAATGTTTCTGTCCAAGACTTACCTAAAGAACGATGTTTTTCCCATTTAATGTCTTTTTCCTCTAAATCCAAACTACCCTTTTCCATTAAAACTGGTAATGTATCATTAAATTTCAAAGTAGGTTTAGAAGCGTGACATAAACGAACCATACTTATGGATTCTTTACGATATTTTTCTTGTTGATAGGCACTTAATTCTCTAAGACGATCTTCATAAGCACGTTTAATAAAACTTGGAAATTTAGTTTTGCTACCATACATTGCTTTCCAAGCATCCAAACAAGCAATCGCATCTCCTGGGAGTAACCAGCATTTTTTTAATATTTCACGAAACACTTTTGGATTTTTATCATTAAACACTATTCGTCTTTTTTGTGCTGCAGCAATTGCTAATATCTGAGCACTGGATCTACGCATTAAGTACTCATTACGACATTTAACTGCTAATTCAAGTGTTTTTTCAAAATCAAATTCAAGTGCTGCAATTGTAGCATTGTAAAATTTTTCATTTCTTGAAACACCAAAATCATCAGGTATTAAAAGATATTCTTTTACTATTTCAATACCTTTGATATAACTTTTTTGTGAATATTCTTGGATGCTACTCATTTTTTTTTCATTATTAATTGGTTCATAGTAAGTTGGTTCTCCTAAAAAACTTGAAAAAGCTACTAACTTCAAATTATTTAAAGGATTAAAAAGCTTGAAACTTTTACCTCCCATAAAATTTGTTACTTCATTAGAGCTGGACATTATAATTATACTAAAATTAATCTTTATATAATTTTTTAGAAACTAGTTAGCATTATTCAATTTTATAAATTTAATAACATTTATATTTTTATCACTTATTTTAATATATAATATGTTATAATGGTCCTAATCAATATATTAACTCGTACAGGTAAACGTGAAAACTATTATCAATCATTAAAAAATAGTATCGAATTACAGTCACACAAACATATTAGACACATAAAAAGTAATGATAATATAGAATGCTCATATTTAAATGACGAAAAAGATGTAGTTTGTGTAATTCCAAATCGAAAAGCAGGTAATGCATTTTATAATTTATATCTAAATGATTTAGGTGAACAAGTAAAAGAGGGATGGGTTATTATAATGGATGATGATAGTAAATTAATTGACACAACATTTATAGAAGAATTATCAAAAATATGCGACGAATCTTCTGAAAATGAAGTTATTATTTACAAAACAAAAATTTATAAACATAATATAATTCCAAATAATGAAAATTTTGAAAATAAAAATTTTTATAATGGTGGTATAGATATGTCGTGTTTTTGTGTACATTACAGCATTTTTTCTGATTTTAAATTTAAAGGCCAAAAGTGTGGTGACTATAATTTTTTAAACACTATAAGAAATTCAAATAAACATAAATTTAAATATGTTGATTTACCAATAGGAATATGGGCAAATTATGATGGAGCAAAAAACGGAAAATAATAAAATATCTTAGTAAATATAATAAAATTATTATTATATTCAATTCGTATATCACGATTATGACCAGCATCACTACTGGATTCCTCATAATCTGATTAAAAAAACTAAGTGACAATAATCCGCCACTAAAGCCCCCAAGAACAAAGAAAGCCTCTATGGGCAGTCGGTCGAAATAAAGTTTATTTCTGTCGTCTTTAACTCCTTGAGTAAACATCATATCTCTTTCGAGATCATCTTTTTTTTAAATAATCGATGCAATCAATATAACCGCTTCCATCTGCAGCTGGAGATATTTTATATTGATGAAAAAAAAACCGAAGTTTTTTTTAACCTCTAATAATAAGGCGTAATTAGTCGATGCAATCAACATAACCGCTTCCAAATAAAGCATGGTTCGTCTTTAATTGGAGATATTTTATGTTGATGTGAAAAACCGAAGTTTTTCTAAAGAGTTTTTTGGTTTAATCTTTTTCAAGATTATTAAGATTACTATCTTTTGATATTAGGTGCTTTTTTTTAGCATTTTTCGATGTAACTAATATAACCGCTTCTGCTATACATTTATAATTAGAATAGTCCAACAGGCTACGTTAAGCAGAGATATTTTATATTAGTATATATAAGAGATTTTATAAGTTAGTATTTAGGCAAAATAATCGATGTAACTAACCTATCCGCTTCTTATATAACACCATATTGTATTTATATTTTTCAATTATACCAAATATTATTATTAAATTTTTATATTACAATATATTCTATTATAAAACCTTTATATTGTTTTATTATATATTATTTTCAAGAACTAGGTAAACTTGCTAAACATAATTTAATTGACCCCAAACTGGCTACATCATATTTTACAATTAATGGTAGGTCATTACCAATATAAATTTCTAAATTAGAACATAATGGAGTACATTTTATAAAATGACTTAAACTTTTTAATGAAAACTCTCCTTGAACCACAGTTTGAGCATCTGGTTTATTTATAAAATTCATATTTCCTTGAGATTCTGTCCTAAATATTCTTGAAGTTGCAAAATTTCCTTCACAATTAAAAATTAAATCATCTCCTACTGATTTTAT